>OLRO01000012.1_pt1 | contig 226378 bp, 223 predicted proteins | sample 1673131 | NCBI WGS metagenome assembly OLRO01 (sample SAMEA3136757, study PRJEB25190) | human gut metagenome | biome: human gut; feature: human-associated habitat; material: faeces | place: Austria | collected 2013 | reverse complement strand
ATTTTGCTAACAAGGTCGAGCCAACAGCTAAACGCTGTTCCTCACCAAACCATTAGCAACTTTATAAATTAAAAGAATATGAATGACCTATTTTATTTGGATGTTGATGCACTTATGGAAACTCAAATCCGTCAAAGAGATAAATACAACACAAAAGTCTGTTGTCAGAACTTATTAAATTTTGCATACGAGAAGGGACTTTTACGTGATAATCCATCTGATAATGAAGGGAACTTAATTATGCCTTCAATAATTAGAGAAAGTTCTTTAACTGAAGTTGGTAAGACTATTTTCGTAGAATTAATGTTTAAGTGGATGGCATATACAGATAATGAAAGCGGAAAGATTGATAGGAAAAATAACATTAAAATGTTAGAGAAGTATTACAATCAACTTTTAGAAAAGATTAATAAATCATAAGTTGCTAACAAACAGATGAAACTTTGAAGGTGGTTTATCTGCCAAACATTAGTGATCATAAAAAGAAAATATATGGTACAAATAAATCTTCAACAGACAGAATTTAGAAACGAAAGTGAACGAAGGTCATATTTAGTTTCTTTGGTATTGGAATATGCCAGCACTATGAATCGTATAGAAATGGAGATATTCTTGAAACAAGAAGCTGGAGGGATATCGACATCCGATTTGTTTGAAGAGTACGAAAAGAAATACTTACCCGTCTTTACTGCTTATTGTTCAGACAAGAAGAGAGTCTATGGTGGACGAGCCAGTTCTTTCGGTTGTCCAACTAAATTTGATGGAATAGAAAAATACATTGAAGCTAATGTTGTGTTCAAAAATAGTAACCGTGCAGAAGTCTATTTCAAAACAGAGAATGATTTTGATGCAAAATATTTATTTGTTTTAGTCCGCAAAAAAAATCTTTGGAGAATAGATAATGCGAAAGAACGCTGGTTCAATGGTTCATGGCGCAATATTATTCTATAAATTAGACCACTAACAAGCGGCTAAACCTCCCCTGAAAGGTCGGTTAGCCACCAGACATTATCGCTAAATAAATTATAAACTAAAAAATATTGAATATGGAACTTTACATTAAAAAATGGTGGGGCAATTATGTCGGGGGGTGCGATGACTCCTTTCTATTGCTGGACTATTTCGGAAATCAGAAACAAAGTAGCTTGGAGCTAAGCAAAATACTATCCGATATTCATTTGAATACCTTATTAAAAGAAGATTCGGTGAATGAAGGAGATGCTTATTTTAAGATAAATGAGTCATATGAACCGCATTTTGATATGGCTATTAATGTGATAATAGACTTGTCGGCCATCTTACTGGAAAGTATAAAAAATGGGAAGATTGATATAAAAGAATTAGATCCTGATAGTGAATATACTAATTCATTTTCTATTTCTACATCAAAAGATGATGCGATGTTACTTCTAAGTGGTCTGGACAAATTTATAAATGCTCCACAAGAATATGAATTGGCAGATTTTATGGATGAAAGCGAATTGGAGGAATTAGTTGGCGACTGTAAGGAGATTAGCGGTATATTAACCAATTGCATTAGCCAAATGTAGCGATAACAAGCACCTGTGCCGCCAAATGGCGGCAAGCTGTAACCCATTATCCGCTTAGAAACTAATATAATATGAACATGAAATATTATCCAAAAGGATGGCATAATTACAATTTCTTGGTTACACCACAAGAATTGAAAGACATTTTGCGGGGGGTTCACATTGTGGAACACTGCAGGAGAGTACCTGCGGATTATATAGAAAGCAACTTTGCAGATTTTGTAAGGGATTACGAAAATTTTTACCGTTTACTAACGTCCGGTGAAAGAATCGATCATATTATACTCAACAATTTGCTCAAAGGCTTTTCAAACAATCTAAGTAAGTGTGTCTATGGAGCTCCCTTTCAAGATTCAAATGATAAATTATGGTATAAAACAATGGATTTCAGTGAGCCTTGTGTTGGGTTCAATATATTTGCTTTATACCTTGACGAAGAACGTAAGTTACAAACCAAATTCAGTTACATAAATTTCCCGGAGAATATCATGGGGGTTCAATTACAATATCCTAAGAAAATATATTCAATAGAGGGAAACAAAGAAATACTATGTGATGAGTTGGAAAATTATAATGATGTGTACCAGGTGGTGGTAGAAAGGATTAAGCAATTATGCAGAAATCTGACGATTACGATAGGTGAGAATGTGCATAGGACTAAGATAAAAATAAGTCCTACTGCATTAAAAGATATTGAAGGAAGTCATTTTATAAAAGAATATAATTGTATTATAAAATAAAGCGCATAACAAGCGGATGAATCGCCCATAATGGTCGATTGCCAGCTGAACATAATCCATAATAACAAGAAAAGTATGATAAAATATAGTTATAACAGTGCAATAGATTTTTTAGAGATAGATCCAACGGCACTATATGACGGTTTGGCGTATGCGGAGAAGAATGGATATACGGCATTACGGATTTGTTGTCTAAATCATAATGATGGTGAACGGTATATTTTGGATTTTTCTGATTTTGCAGACAGACTATTTGTTAGAAAACTAATAATCGGAAATTGTTTTTTAATTAAGAAAATTCTTAATGTTGATGCTTTATACACTTTGCGCAATCTTGAATTTTTATGTATCAGCCAACCAATAAAGTTGGATCTGTTGCAATTCAGTAACCTGAAAACACTTTATTTCACTGGTGATAATAAATTAAAAAATATAGGGGCATTGATAAATCTAAGAGATTTATTGATGACTTCTACAACACATCAGGATTTGACACATCTTGAAAATTTGCGAAACTTGGAAACACTACGAATATGTGGAGGGAGAATTACAAGTTTGAAAGGTATTGAAGCATTTAGAAATTTAGAACGACTGGATCTGCTGTATTGTCGTAAACTTATAGATGTGGATTCAATAAGCAAACTCGCAAACCTTAAAAAATTGCACATAGAAAAATGTGTGCAATTAGCTAATTTTTCTTTTTTACAAGGAAATCAAACCATTCGAAACTTGTTTGTAGAAAAGACAACTAATCTTGGATTTATTTCGTCTATGTCAAATCTTGAAAAATTCTCTTTTTGGAATTGTATAGACGGAAATTTAGAACCGCTAATTCATGTTCCATGTCGAATTTATTTTTATCCAAATAAGAGACATTACAGTCATACTTTGGAACAAATAAATAAGATGCGGATAACAAATGGCTTAACATCTTAAAGTAAGTTAGCCACTAAACATTAGCATCATATAAAAAAATATAATAAAATGGATAATGAAATAAATTATTATAGATGGACACCATCCAACAATTCAACAAAGACTTTGATAGAATTGAAAGAGTATAGTGGAGAAAGTGACATTAAATTACAATGTACCCAACTTGATAAAACAAGTTATCCAACAGAAAGTAGCAGAAAAAAAGTCCTTAACGAATGGATTCAATTTTTCATGCAATATCCTAATGCCTTGAAACGATTATATATTAAAACAAGGATTAATCAGGAATTATTTGATGCAATTTGCAATCAAGAGAATTTGGAAGAACTAATCATTTTATGGGGTGTATATCCGGATTTAACTGCTATCAAGAAATTGCATCATTTGAAATCATTATCTATTTGTGGTACGGCAAGCCATAAAGATTTGTCTCCAATTTCTGCGCTCACGACATTAGAAAATCTTATTTTACAGAATTTCATTGGAACTACTGATTATTCCGCAATATCATCGTTAAATAACTTGAAAGAGCTTGGCTTACATAGTGCAATGTATGGAGTTATTAAAGTTGAAAATTTAGATTTTCTAAAAAAGACAAAACATTTGAAGAATTTTACGACGACTGGGTTTCGTTTATTAAATCATGATTATAGCCCTATACTTGAACTTGACGAGCTTGAATATTTATCAGTTAATATGTCGAGCTATGATTGGTATAAATGGAATAATATTTTTGCAAAACATTTTGCACATATTAAATGTAATGAGCATAAAATATTATAATAGTTATAATGCTAACATACGGATAAATCGCCACTAATAGGTCGATTATCCACCAAACATTATTGATGTATATGAATGAACAAGAATTAATACCTAAAAATAAATTTGATTTAGATACAACTGGGGATTCTACTTGGAAAAGAACTGATGAGAGAAGCGTGGCAGCCATGAAAGCCAGCGCTGGAGAAGTCTATACAGTTTACAACCAATATCTGAAACGCTACACCGCCTGCCAGGTGGCCTATATTGCGCCGCCGGACACGGTGAGCAAAGAATCTTGGGCGGTGGTCCTCTCTCTGGATTGGGTGGGCGACGCCCCTCTGACTGCGGAGGAACTGCCCCATCTCCGCCCGCTCTACAAGGACTTCATGTACTGGTCCCGTGACCTTCATCTGCTGCGGGTGCCGATGGAGGTTCCGCCCCAGTACATGCTGGTGGGTACACTTCCGCCCTTCACCGACCAGCCCTGCCGCTCCTACGGCGGCTGGAGTGATGGCTATGATGTGTACCTCCAGATCCGGTGGCAGGCCATTCCGGAGGAACGGCGGCGGGCCTTTAAGGAGGCCATGGAGAGCGATGAGCAAACGGAGATCGGCGGTATCCCGGTGAAGGTCAGCAGCCATCGGGTGATGGACCAGTACGAACCATTCGATTCGGCACTGGAACTAAAGGCGCTGCCTTGCCTCTCCACCCTTATCTGCGAGCGGTGGCACCCGGATCTGCTGGAGTTTTTGCGGGAAAACCCCTTTGTTAATGAAGTGACTTTGCTGAACCACGGTCAGAGGACACTTGATCTGCGGGGCACCAGCATCAGAAAGCTGATGCTGGATATGACCGGGCTGGAGGAACTGTGGCTGTGTGAGGGAACGGAGCTGCTCCTGTTCCAGAACAAGGGGCTGGACGCCTGTGCCATCCATGCCCCCGAGGATGGCAGCGGTTTGACTCTACAATTTATCGGGGAATACCGCCCGCACACGGAACTGCTGAACCTACGGGGGCTGCATGGCATCGAGCTGAAGGAATTTGATCTGACCGGACTGGCTGCGGTCCATCCCCACCTGAAGGAACTGCGGCTCTGGGGCGCGCCGGGAAACTTGGGGAACTTCTCCGCCGTGGGAGGGTTCCGGGAATTGACAAACCTATCCACCTTCGACCTGTTCGGTTTCGGGGCGAATGACATCCCCACTCCGGAACAAATGCCGGAGCTTCGCTGGTTCTGGATGACCAGCCTGCCGGAGACGGCGGCAAAAGTGACAAAACAGCTCTGGAAAAGCAAGCCGGGAATGGATCTGCGGATCACCAAACCCCGGAAGCCGGAGTGGCTGGCGCAAAATCTGGACAATCCCTTCCGGGGCTGGGATGGTGCGGAGCATATTCCCGCCTCCGCTGCGAAAAAGGCAGCCAATCAATACCGTAAGACTCGTTCCCAACTGATGAAGCTGGCCGCTGAGTCGAGTGAGGACACCCAGGCCCAAGCACTGGATGCAGTGGCAGCCTATACCCAGACCTTCAACAAGATGGGCTTTATCGAAACCGAGGAGCGTGATGAAATTTACATGGCCCTGCGGGGTATCCTTGATGCCCTGCCGGGTGATACGCTCCAGAAAGATGCCCTGATTGAGAAATTTGATGAGCTTCGTGATTTTTGAGGAGGGGCGAGGATGAAACGATTCAGAAAAATCATTGTGGATAATGCTGCAAACGAATAGTTCTTTCGATACTATGGATATGATTATCGCAAGAAACTCTGTAAAACTTATATAATAAAAAATGAGAAAGCAGAAATATAAAGAGCAAGAATGCCGACGACGTTATTATTTCTTCGACTATCTGTTCTGGTTGGGAGAAATAACATGGGAGAATTATCACAAGGTCAATTTCAAACAGCCCAGAGGAAGTGATATGCTGTGGGCCTGTATCGTGCTTTTTATATTCATACCGCTTCTGGCCATAGCCGGTCTTTTCCTTCATGACTTGGCATTCGAGGTGTTTGGAGTCATTCTTGTAATCGTGTTTTCCGTTTCTGCCATCATGACAGACCACTTGTTCGGCAAAATATACCCGCCTTCCCGGCGGAAAGCGGTCATGCAGCATTATGCGGGCTGTAAGTTCAGTCCTTTCCGACGTAACCTGTTCTTTTTCTCTCTCTATTTACTGGGTATTCCCGCAATGGTTTTATTAGTAACCGCACTGAAATGGATAAATGAAATACTCAAATGACAGAAGGAAAGAACATATTCAGCCGATTTTTCCGCATGTTGGTGCTGCTGCATAAAATTCCTTATGCGCATTTCACGGAATGGAACAATAAGAGGAAGCACAAGGCGTTAGCTGCCGGAGTATATTGCCTGAGCATCATCCCGGAATATGTCCTGTTGGCTGGCACATTCCTGGCAGCAAGGGGACAAAACGGGTACGTGCATCTGGTAAACGTGCCGCAAAAGATTGTCTTCTATGGTCTGGTGGGCCTGGCGGTGCTGCTGTCGGCCATCCCTTTGGGATTTTTTGACGATAAGAAGATATGCAAGGAAGTCCGTCAGGAACTTCGTAAGCGTCCCCGTTACTGGAAACGGGCGTTAGCGGTCTATTGGGCGGTTATCGTAGCAATAGTGGTAGTTGCGAACATGGCGTTTCCCACGGCATCGGAAAATACAGTTCCTGCGGAGAAAGAGCAGGTCGAAGTACCACAAAGTTACAGGGATTATCTTTCACTGCATTTCAAGATAGGAGCCCGTCAGGAAGCACCCAATGAAGCCTTGCAGCGTCAGATCGACCAAGACGAACGCACGACCCGATACGGGCAACCGGTCTATGCGATGCAGGTACGGGCAACAAAGGGGGATATGGACGGAGGGTTCCGTGCAAGGTTGTTGAACCATGCCACCATTGATGAAATCAGGGACGGCACACGGAAGTTTGCCGAATGCACATGGGGCAAGGGATATACGTCTGACAGCATAAGGATACTACTGACGGTATGGTATGAAATGAAGAAAGTTGAACTTTGTCCAGTGGACAGTCTGGAATGGACTGAAGATACGAGGTTCTAAGTACAGATTTATCTTGATTTCTTCCACATTATTGCATGACAATCAATCGATTTCGTTACTTTTGTCCTATATGAATGGAATGTTTCTGAAATACATATATTTGGTATTACTGAATGGAATATGGAGAAAAGAAGGCATAAATATAATCAGGAAAGGAAGGAAGCATACAAGCAAAAGCCCTTCATCAAACCTCCCCGAATCTCATTCTGGGACAATATCTTCTATTGGTCATGGTATTCGATCAAACATGGCCTGCCGCACCGTACCTTTGCGACTGTTACAGTTATGCAGTATGTCTATGTCGTGCTGTTCACGGCTGTCATACTCAACTGTCTTGACAGTCAGACTGCATGGCATCTGTATATTCTCCACAAGTCAAAGGGGATATTGGGCTATATCCTTGTTCCGTTTGTCATATTGATTCTGGTAAACGGACGGATCTACAAGGAAAGCCGCTATGAAAGGTTGAAGGCGGAGTTTGACCGGATGGAAAATTCAGAGAAGAAGAGGCGCAGAACCATATTTTGGATTTTTACAGGTATCACCCTGCTTGCCGGATATGCGGCATACAGGCTGTTCTGCCGTTTCAATATGCAGTTCTTGCTGCCTTGACATTAACAAAAACAGATTATCAAATGAAAACAACCCGCATCATGAACAAGATTATCATTTATCTGAGCGCCGTATTGCTGCTGTGCAGTTGCGGCAGTGCAAGACATTATGCAGCGTTTCAATATGACAACGGAGACGACTATGTAAGTGAAGGACTGTACCGCATAGTGGACCGGAAAGGACGTATCGGTTACGCTGACGAGACAGGCAAGACCGTCATCCGTCCCCGTTTTGCCTTCGGCTATCCATTCGAGGGTGGCAAGGCGAAAGTTACCGATTCGGGGGAACGGAAAGAGGTGGCAGGCTCCGGCGGCGAGCACTGGTATTGGGAAAGTGATGACTGGTACTACATTGATCGGAATGGTGACATTGTTGGAACATTAATGCAAGATAGTACTCGCTTTGGGAGAAGTAAATAATATTGTTTATGACAATAGGAATACAGAATACAACTCACGTTGATTAAGAAGTTACTTGAATGTAATTCTCAAAGGAACATCAATCCATCTTTTATGATCATGAAAATGTAAATAGATAGAATCTCCCTCGAAGAAATTATCAATAATATATTTAAAATGGTTATTGAATTCTTTTAAAGAAACATGAATGGTGTCTTTATTTTCTTTAATTATCTTTTTATAATACTTATATAAATGTGTTTGGATTGTATCATTATTTTCAATGGTAAATAATACCCCTCCATAAAACTTCTTATAAGAATAAGTTAAATTATCATTTTGATTCTCTGACTTTAACCAACATTCGCCAGTTCCAGGACATAATTCATCATGTTTAGCAAAGTAAGAGGATTCAAAATAATATATCTCTCTTTTATCATTCTTCTTAAATTCAAAAGATAATGGGTATAGCAGACTATGAATGAAAGTCCTGTCCTTTCTCATTCTTAGCACAACAGGTTTATCACTTTCAATTTGTCTTACTGAAACGACATTCCCGTTAGAAGCACATCCAACGAAACCACAAATAGCCAAAATCAAAATAATGCGAGCCATGTTTTACATTATCAATCAATAAAAATAAATTAGAACCGCAGTCATCAACGGCTCCCCAACTTCCAAAAGCCGAAATGAATCATCAGGAAGATTTCGAGGGAGCATATAGCGGCCATCACCGCACCTATCGCCAACAGCCGCCTGCCCATGTGCCTATGCTCATGGAGCCTTGTCCAAATCTTATCCCGCCGTTTTTCCGTGTATCTGAAACGGCAGAAAACGAACGGGGCAAGCAACAGGACCGGATCGGCGACAAGATAGAATCCCCAGCCGTTTACCACCCTGTGGGAAAAGGTCAGCAACGGCAGGAACGCACCCATGTACCAGCATCCCATCAGCAATGCCTCGCCGTCGCCCGGAGCCCCCTCACGCCGGTGAAAAGCCTCTCCGACAAACCATATATAGTCTATCCATCCCAGCATATCCGCACAGGTTATCGAAAACTGAGCGGAAATGTACTATTTTTCCGGCTTTTACGGCAGGATTGCGAGGTGTTTTTTATAATTTTGTATGCAAATGAAAGGCAAGATACGAAAACATATAGCGATTTTAATGTGGAAGACGCTGCACATTTGCGTGGGCGCATTGCTGGTCATCGCCCTGGCAAGCGTGGCGTGCCTTTATTTCGCCACGGCGTAGGAAACGAAAAACGGAATGCCTTATGAGGAAACAGGAATATAAAGAGCAAGAGCAAAAGCGGCCACGACGCTACTATTTCTTCGACTATTTGTTTTGGTTGGGAGAAATGGCGCAGCAGCATTACAAAGGCGAGCCACGTCGGCCCGACGGGGATAGTATGCTGATGCTTTGCATCATGGTTGTTGTCCTTGGGCCGATAATTACCATCGTCTTATGTTTCGACCCTCCTGTACGCGATTTCCTTGTAATCGCCATGATTGTTGGTTGTAGCGTGGTAGTCTATCTGCCCGGCAGGATATATCCACCCTCCCGGCGGAAGGCGGTCATGCGGCACTATGCGGGACGCAAGTTCAGCCCTGCCCGGTGTTACTTTTTCCTGTTCTCTCTTGGCTTTTTGCTTGTCGCCAATATACCCTTATGGGGAACAGTGCTAAAATGGATAGACAAAACTATCAAATGACAGACAGTCGGAACGTGTTTTGCCGCTTCTTCTACATATTAGTGATGCTGCATAAAATCATGCATAGCCATTTCACCGATTGGAACAACAAAAGGAAGCGCAAGGCGTTGGGGGCCGGGATATATGCCCTGACCATCCTCCCCGAATTGCTCCTGCTGAACGGCACTCTGTTCGCGGCGGCGGGACAAGACGGGTATGTGCATCTGGAATCCGACTGTCAGAAGGTCGTCTTTTACGGCGTGTCGGTGCTGGCTTTGCTGTTGATGGCCATCCCTTGGGGATTTCTGGATGACAAGAAAATCCGCAAGGAAGTCCGGCAGGAACTCCGTGAGCATCCCCGCTACTGGAAACGGGCGATGGTGATTTACATTGCGGCTATCGTGGCGTTGGTGGTAGCGGTGAACATTGCGTTTCCCTACTTATAATACTAAGCCGGAGTCAGCGCTGAAGTTCCACAACGGTGGAAAGGTTCATTGAAATAAGCGGAAAACTTAAAGTGTTGAAACGGGTCGCAAACAGCTTCCTAACTTCCAAAAGCCGAAATGAAGCATCAGGAAGACTCCAAGGAAGCATATTGAAAATTGAGCGTAAATGTATCATTTTTTCGGCTTTTACGGCAGGATTGCGAGGTGTTTTTTATAATTTTGTATTATTCTGACATGGGTGGTACTTTTTAAGTCGATAATGTTAGTGAATTGATATGAACGTCTGGAAATACATATATATCAAGTTCTTCAAGATACGCCGCAGGATAATCGGGAAAGACGGTGCGGACGATTTTGCGGCCATGTTGTTTGTAGCATCTTTTGATTCGCTTTTGTATTTTGGAATACTGATACTTATCGACAGATTAGTGGATAATGTATTGTCCACGAAATACGAGCCATTCTTCTTTGCTCTTTATGCATTGGGGATGCTAACCACTGGATGGCTTCGCAACCGTTCCTTGTGCAAAGGAGATGCGTTCGAGCGCATAAGAAAAGAAGTCGAAGCGGAGCCTCGGAAGATGCTTTGGGGGATTTTGTCCATCCTGTATATGATATTTGTGGTTTTCTTTTTCTTGTTTTGCTGCTATGTTGGCAAATACGGTTTGAGATTTTTAGAACCCTTGTAGCAACGGTAATAACCTTTAATGCTGGATGATATGAATGTTTGGAAATATACCTATATTAAGTTTTATAAATTTCTGACGAGCCTTATTGTATTCCAGTCCGGATATCGTTTGGTTCACACAGATGGCATTGGTTGGAGCATGACATAAAGTCAAATGGAATATGGAGAAAAGAAAAACGAAAGGATTAAAATAAAGACGAAACATATATGATGAGTGATAATTTATTTGACATGTTGGAATATGCCGCCCTCGGCACGGAGTGGCGGGAATGGCTGAAAGAAGTGGAGAAGACGGCCGACCTCGTGGACCTGCGCCGCGCGGACACATGGACGGTGCTGAAACAGCCAGCGAAGAATGTTCACGCCGTGCGGTGGCTCACCGAAGAATTGCGCAAGGCAGCCACCGCCCCGTCACCGGACGACAGGACATGGTGCGTCCTGTACCTGCTGGCCGCCCATTGCCGGGACAACACCGCATTGGGCTATGTAAGGGACATTTCCGTACATTATTACCGCACCCAACACCGTGCCGGGGTACTGTTCTGCATGGAGGTGGTCGGGCGGATGACGCTCCATGACGAATACCCGCACCTGAACGCCCTGTACAACCTGATGATGGGTCTGGCGCTGAGGGAATGGCGGCGTCTGCTCGAAGGGGACGAGGACTATCCCTGCTTCCTGACGGAAGCGGACTTCCGCCGGGTGGAACGCAGCCTGCCGGACTTCCGGTACGGCGGTTTTAAGGAGATGGTGCGCATCATGACCGGGAACAGGCCCGTGGGTACCCTGACCGCCGGGGAACTGGCGGCACGCTGCCACCAGTCGGAAACGGTGTTCCGAGAGCGGTTCAAGGAGGAGTTCGGGCAGCCGGTGGCCGAATGGCTGCGGGAGCGGCGCAAGGAGGACATCCTCGCCATGCTGTCAGATCCCGCCATTCCGCTGTCCGATGTCTCCGAGCGCAACGGCTTCCACTCGCTATCGACCCTGTCGGACTACTGCCAGCGGAACTTCGGGAAATCCCCCTCGCTGCTGCGGAAAGACGCAGCCGGATGAGCGTCCGCCGGAAATCAGAAATTTTCCGCAGAAAATCAGAACAAGGCTTCGCCCATACCCTCCTAACTTTGCGCTTTTGTAGAATCCGCAAAGTTCATGGGAAAACGACATACAACCCCCACACCCCGCCCGAAAGGAACCTTGCAGGTCAAGATCCTTTCGGGCTATCTGCTGCTTACCCTGCTGGTAGGCGGCATCGTCTATGCCGTGTGGTACGAGAAACGGGTGTTCCAACAAGCCGAAGAGGAGGAACGGGCGATGCTCGGACAGCGGAAACTGACGAACGAGACCTTCAAGAGCCTTATCGCCCTGCTGCTTTACAGCGACGGCGCCCTGCTGTGGGACAAGGATGACCTGCGCTCCTACGAAGAGAAGGACCGCCGGATGTCGGAGATACTGGAAAGGTTAGGCGACGCCTATCCCGACTCCCTGCAACAGAGCCGCATCGACACGGTGCGGCTGCTGCTTGCCGAGAAAAAGACCCAGATACTCCGTCTGGCGGAAACGCCCTCGACGGCCAGCCGCATGGACAGCCTGCTCAGCGAGCGGCTGCCCCCGCTGGAACAGTCCGCCTCGGTGCCGGACCGTGTGGTCAGCGCACCGGTGCAGGAAAGCGAAAAGAAAAGCAAGAAAAGTTTCTGGAACTGGTTCAAGCCCAAGAAGAAAAAGGGAAAGGACGGAAATGAGGGGACGCATGGGGCGAGTACCGTGCGTGTCGTGCCGAACACCCGCCACGTGCGTGACATGCGGCAGTTCCGTGATGACGTGTTCGCCGCCCTGCGGGAACAGAAGGAGATATACCGTGCCCTGTCTGACTCGCTGGAGCGTCGTAACCGGTTGCTGAACCGCCATATCAACCGTCTGGTAAACGATTTCGAGCGGGACGCCATGCTGCGCACGGAGGAACGCCTGCAACGGGTGTCCGCCCTGCGTGAGCAGGCCTTTGCCCTGATATGCGCCATCTCGTCGGCAGGACTGCTGTGCGCCCTGCTGCTGTATATCTTCATCTACCGTGACATCCGCCGGAAATACCGTGACCGCCGTGAATTGGAGGACTCACACCGCAAAGGGCATGAGATGCTGGAGATACGCAAGCGCATCATCGTGACCCTGTCGCACGACATCCGGGGCCCGCTGAACGCCATCAGCGGCAGCGCGGAGCTGGCGATGAACACGAGAGACCGGAAACGGCGCAATGCCTATTTAGAGAACATCCTCGACGCTTCCCGCCATATCATGCGCCTTGCCAACAGCCTGCTCGACCTGTCGCGCCTGAACGAGTCGAAGGAGACGCTGAACGAGGTGCCGTTCCGTCTCGGCGGTCTGCTGGACCGCATCGTGGAGGAATACACGCACACGGCCAACAGCAAGGGGCTGCTGCTCTCGGACGAGCGTTCCGACACGGACGTGACGGTCCGGGGCGATGCCGACCGCATCGAGCAGATCGCCGACAACCTGCTCTCGAACGCGGTGAAGTTCACCGAGGCGGGGAAGATCATCTTGGAGACCTGTTACGGGAACGGCTTTCTGCGGCTCAGGGTGTCGGACACGGGCATCGGCATGGACGGCGAGACCGCCCGGCGGATCTTCGCCCCCTTCGAGCGTGCCGCGCCGGAGACCAACGCGGAAGGGTTCGGACTCGGACTGTCCATCACGCAGGGGCTGGTGCGTTTGCTGGGCGGTGAGATCAGCGTGGAGAGCCGTCCGTGTGCGGGCAGCACGTTCACGGTCACGCTGCCGCTGGCGGAAACGGACGAGGTTGTGGAAGAGCCGTCCGCCCCGCCCGGCACGGGCGGTCGTCTTCCCCAACGTGTCCTCGTGGTGGACGACGACCCCGTGCAACTGACGATAACGGGCGAGATACTGGAACGCAACGGCATCTGCTGCCGAACGTGCCGCACCGTCAAGGAGGTGGTACGGGAACTGCGCGGCGGGGAGTTCGACCTGCTGCTGACCGACATCCAGATGCCGGGCACAAACGGGTTTGACCTGTTGCGGCTGCTGCGCCAGTCCCACATCGGGCAGTCCCGCAGCCTGCCGGTGGCTGCCATGACCGCACGGGGTGACACGGACGGTGAGAATTACCTGAAAGCCGGGTTCGCCGGGTACATACGCAAGCCGTTTTCCTCGCCGGAACTGCTGGCCTTCCTCTCCTCCGTCACATGGCGGACGGGCGAGCCCCAAGAAGACGCGGCTTCCACCGCCGATTTCGCCTCGCTGACCGCCGAGGTGAGCGATAAACGGAAACTGCTGGAGATGTTCATCGAGGAAAGCCGGCGCGACATCGCCGCCCTGCGAGAAGCGGCGGCACGTTCCAACCGGCTGGAACTGCGTGAGACCGTACACCGGATGTACCCCATGTGGGAACTGCTGCGCATCGAGAACGAATTAGACGCTTACCGCCGGACGCTCCACGACGGGGAAGGCGGTGACAGCAAGATAAATAAGGAAACGGAACGGCTTATCGGGCGTCTGGGCGCATTGATAACCGAGGCCGCCGCTGAAATAAAAAGAATGGAAGATGAAAAAGAAGATACTGATCGTTGAAGACAACATCGCTCTGTCACAGCGTCTGCGCGACCGTCTGGAACGGTGCGGGTATGCGGTGGAGACAGCCATCGACGAGCCTTCCGCCCGCAGGCTCATCCGCAAGTCGGGCTTTGACCTGGTTCTGGCTGACGTGCGCCTGCCCAAAGGCGACGGGCTGTCGCTGCTGGAGTGGCTGAACGGCGGGCACCGTCACGTGCCCTTTGTGGTAATGACGGGGTATGCGAACTACCCTGACGCGGTGCGTGCCGTGAAGTCGGGCGCGGACGATTATCTGCCCAAGCCCGTAGATCCGGAGCGTCTGCTCGATACCGTCCGTGAATTGCTGCGTCCTTCGCTGTCGCTGCCGCAAGGCGGGAAAACCCTGTTCCGGCTTGGCAGCCCTGCGGCACGTGAGGTAGAACGCATGGCCACACTGGTCGCCCCGGTGGAGGTGTCCGTGCTTATCCTCGGCGCCAACGGTACGGGCAAGGAGTCCGTCGCCCGCCGGATACACGAGGAGAGCGACCGCCGCCTGATGCCCTTTGTGGCGGTGAATTGCAGCGTCATCTCGAAAGAACTTGCCCCGTCGCTGCTGTTCGGGCACGCCAAAGGCTCGTTCACGGGTGCGGAGAAGGACACGGAAGGGTATTTCGGCATGGCCGAAGGCGGCACGCTGTTCCTCGACGAGATAGGCACGTTGGGGTACGAGGCGCAGTCCATGCTGCTGCGCGTGTTACAGGAGGGCACCTACACGCCGGTGGGCGGCAACCGGGAACGGAGGGCTGACGTGCGCATCGTCGCCGCCACCAATGAGGATCTGGCGCAAGGCATCCGCGAGAACCGTTTCCGGGAAGACCTGTACCACCGTCTCGCCGAGTTCGAGATACATCTGCCCGCGCTGCGCGAGTGCCGTGCGGACATCCTGCCGCTGGCGGGTTTCTTCCGGGAGCGTTTCTCCTCCGAGCTGCGCAAGCCGACGGAGGGTTTCACGCCGGAGGCGGAGGAACGTCTGTTGTCCTACCCGTGGCCGGGGAACATCCGCGAGATGCAGAACCGTGTGCGCCGTGCCGTGCTGCTGGCGGAAAGCCCGCTGGTGGGTACGGAGGAACTGGGCCTCCCCGACGGCGGCACGTCCTCCCTTACCGGCGGCATCCACCCGCACCCGAAGGGCGACGCGGAATGGAGGTCCTCGATAGAGAAGGCACTCGCCCTGTGCGGCGGACACCGGGGTCACGCCGCCGCGCTGCTGCACGTCAGCGAGGCGACGCTGTACCGCAAGATGAAGAAGTACGGGGTGAAGTGAAATAAAAACGGCGTATCCTGCCCGAATTTCGGTCGGATTTCGTACATTTGTAACCGGTTTGGCTGTTCATGGCAATGGCCGGGCCAAAGACATAGAAGAATAACGGTGACGGACGGTGTCTGTTGCCGATATTATACATAAGTCGCAAGAGTTTCGGACAGAAATCTGGTACATTTCAAGAAACGGAAGCTGTTGCGTGAGGCTTATGCTATACCTTATAGCGTGAGCCCATGCACTTCTGTTTTCGGGCTTACCAGAGCCTCTGTCCGGAGTCGCGTGGGTTTCACGCTTTCGGCTTTTAATACGGAAAGAGGTATGGCAAAGATACAGGTAATCACGGCACTCACCCTCGACGGGTATCTTCCGCCGGCTGGCGGGCAATGGATGGAATGGTTCCGGCACGACCGGGAAGGCCTTCCGCTGTGGCTCAGCCGCTGCACGTTCACGCTTCCTCCCGGCTATCCGCTCATCGACCTGATGTGCGAACTGAAAAGCATGAGCGAGGGCTGCACCTATGTGGCCGAGGTGACAGACGCCGGTCAGGTGGAGCTGCTTCGCGGGCTGTTCCTCTACCGTATGGTGGACGAGCTGGTGGTCTATCTGCTGCCGCAGCTTTCCGGCGGAGGCCTCTCGCCGCTGGCAGACCTGCCCCGTGCCTCGGCATGGACGCTCCGCCAGAGCCGGAGTTTCGGCAACGGCATCTGCCGGCTGGTCTATCGGAAAAAGACGGAATGATTCTCTCAACGGTTCTGTCAGTCCTCTCAAATGAGAGGATTTTATTTTTCCGACTTTCTGAACTTAATTTTTTTATCTGCTTATCTATTAGTATATTACATTGTTTTTCACTTCGTGCGGGCATAACCGGCATACCATTTGGCTTATTCTTTACGGTACGGCAACCGACCGTCATCAACGAACTAAAAAGAATAACCGATATGGATTACCGAACATTGACCAGCGGCGGGCTGCTTCGCCTCGCCAAAGAGAAAGGGATGAGCCTCCCGGAGCAGGAAGCCGCCTATACCGAGTTTTCAGAACAGATATTCGCCGTCTATACGGGCGGCGGCAGCCCCCGCCACCTGCATTTCACGCTCGCCTTTGCGGAAGCGGAACTGTGTGCCGTCAGCCAATATGCCGGCGGGCGTGCCAGCCCCTGCGTGGAAAAGGCGCTGTCGCTGGTGCGCCACCTGCTCGACGGCGTGAAGACCCAAGTACCGCCACTATCCTCCATCCCCTTCAAAGACGAAAAGAAAGACGACACTCCTGCCGATGCCCTGCTCATGCGGTGGACGGGCAACCTCTCCGACTTCGTGGAGATGGTGTACGGACTGGACTCGCTGAAGTGCATCAACGGCGGCGAGACGGGCGTGACCGAGCTGCTGCTGGGCTTCGGCAAGCTGTTCGGCCTGAAGCTGAAGGACAAGCAATGCTACAACGCCTATGCCGACATCAAGCGACGGAAGAGCGACAGCCGCACCTATTTCTTCGACAAGGCGGCGGAGAAGCTGAACCGGCGCATGCAGGAGGACGAGGAGCGGGAACGGATGCGGAAAAGATAAATCATTTCATTCATATATTTTCTTTTGAGACCGGGCAAGGGGGCGCGTGAGGCGTCTCCTTGCCTGTTTTTATACGCATCCGTGAAGAAAAGACTATTCCTTGCCTGTTTTCTCCATGAAAAAGATTACTTTTGTAACAATTATCCCCCTTAGATGGAAAAAGCTAAGGCTCGCCACCTTAAAAGGTGGCTCAATTTTATAAAGCATACAGAATGGAAACATATAAGAAACCGCCTTTGAGCTATACGGAACAAGTTACCCTGTTGCAATCAAGGGGCATGTCTGTTTCGGACATACCACGGGCGGAGAGACTGCTCGCCAACATCAGCTATTACCGGCTCAGTGTCTATATGCTGCCTTATAAGAAAAAGGAGAACGGCACAATCATTGACAACTTCAAGGAAGGCACGACATGGGACATGGTGTATGACCTGTACGTATTCGACCGGAAATTGCGCCTGCTCGTGTTCGATGCCATTGAACGGCTGGAAATCGCCGTCCGGACACAAATCATTTGCCAGTTAAGCCACAAATACGGTTCCCATTGGCAAGACAATCCCTCCATATTCAAAGCCCCGGAACGGCGTGTGCTGCGTGACGGTTCAATCGTGACATTCGATGTGTATGCCGAAATCCAGAAACATATCAGCGACCAATTGCATAGCAACCGTGCGGAGGTATTCATCCAGCACTACCGGAACAAATATGACAATCCGGTCAATCCTCCTTCGTGGATGAGTGTGGAAATCATGTATTTCAACCATCTGTCCCGTATCTGTACGGGATTGAAGAATAGAGCGGACATCAACGGTATAGCCGGTTATTTCGGATTGCCTCCCAAGACATTCTGCTCATGGTTGCATACCATGAACTACGTGCGTAACCTGTGCGCCCACCATGCAAGGCTTTGGAACAGGGATATGAGCATCGTTCCTGAAAAACTGCATTTTTCCAAAAATTTGGTATGGATAAGCAATCCGGATACGGTACAGCGTGGCAAGGCATATTATTTTTTCTGTATGTTGGGGTATCTCTTACAAACAGCCAATCCTACTTCCTCGTTCAAAGACAGGCTAAAAGCGTTGGTCAATGAATACAAAAGCGTAGCTCCACTTTCCGCAATGGGCTTTGCCGAGGGTTGGGAAAACGAAAAAATCTGGAAATAGTCATATTTCCGGCTTCATACGCTTGTCGTTCAAGAAAAAATGCCTACCTTTGCATCACAAGATTAACAAGGCAGTTATAAACTAAAAGATAATAAGCCTCCCAGGCGAGCCGCAAGGCAGCATACTTGGGGGGCGTTCTTCATTTATAGCGGCATATTCTCCCAAACACGATGGCGAAAAAGAAAAAGCGGAAACATGGTATAAAGCCAGACTTGCCGATAATCATTGATTACGGTGGCGACTTGGTGTCCGTCTATGACCCGGTATCAGTCATGCCATACAGCGAACCGCCCATTACGGAAAGGACACGCTACAAGAAACTGAACGCGGAACAAAAGGCGGCTTTCAAGTCAATGTTTGTGTCTGCCGTTACCTCCTATTGGAATGAGAACCGGCTGATACCTTTCGGGGAGGATATGGCAGACATCCGGAAATGGATGTTGGAAGCCTTCGCCGAAGAATACGGCATCTTGATGAAGGAAGACAGCGAGTTGAAAAACTATCTGATGACCCTTGTCATTTCCACCCTCAACAAGCTGCTCAAAGCAGAAAAGAAGATACAAGAAAAGGAAAATCCGTAACCCGGTCGTGAATTGAACCGAGCTACGGATTTTCTCTTTTCGCCTGTGGCGTATTACTTATTCTGCAACAGGTGTTGCAGTTCGGGGTCGGACTGGATGCGCTGTAACTCGTCGGCGACAATCTGCCGCACCTCCGCACGGATGCGGTTGTAGTTCTCCTGAATCATCTCCTTCATGCGGTCGTTGCCATCGGCATCGGTGAAGTCCGTGATGACGGGGATAGGCTTGTAAGCCTGCTCCTCGCGTTTCACCTTCTCGGCATCCACCACTATCTCGCAATGAAAAATCTTCTGCTCGATGCGCTCGTTGAAGTTGTCCGCCACCGCACCGACGAACATGCCCTGCGTTAGCGTGGAAATCTTGCTCGCCGGGATAAGGCTCTCCATCTGCGTGTTGATGGAGGTGGACTTGTCCTCGCGGTTGATGGTGATGCTCTGCCGCTTCTGCAAGATTTTGCCGAAACGCTCCGAAAGGGTCTTGGCGGTTTCGCCCACCACCTGACCGGAGAAGATGTTGCCCACCGTGTTCATCACTACAGCGGCTTCCTTGTCGCCGTAGTCGCGCTTCAACTGTGAGAAGTCCTGAAAGCCGAGGCAGACCGCCACCTTGTTGCTTCGGGCAGTGGCAATAAGGTTGTCCAGCCCCTTGAAGTAAATGGTAGGCAGCTCGTCTATGATTACCGCCGACTTCAGCTTGCCCTTCTTGTTGATGAGCTTCACGATGCGTGAATTGTACAAGCCCAATGCCGCACCGTAGATGTTCTGACGGTCGGGGTTGTTGCCGACACAGAGTATCTTCGGCTCGTCGGGATTGTTGATGTCGAGGGTAAACTCGCTGTCGGACATGACCCAATAGAGCTGCGGGGAAATCATACGGGATAGCGGTATCTTCGCCGACGCAATCTGTCCGGCAAGCTGTTCCATCGCGCCGCCCTGCCATGCGTCCATGAACGGGGAAAGGTAGTTCTCCAGTTCGGGATAGCTGGTGAGAATAGGAAAAACATCCTCGTAACGGCGGTTCAAGAGTTCAATGGCATGGGGAAAGGTGCAATACTTGCCGTCCTTGTAGATGCGCAAAAACCATATCACAGCGGCAAACAGGATAATCGGTGACTCCACAAAGAAGTCGCCCTGTTTTTGCACCCAAGTTTTGTTCAAATTGAGCATTATCGTGTAGGCACTCTCGTAGGCATCGGTAATGTCTTCCATGAAATCGGGGTGAATGGGATTACAGCGGTGCGAGCGGCGCGGGTCGTCAAAGTTTATCACGTAGAATTTCGGCTTGACCTTGTAACAATCGCCATGATTCAGCAGATGGTTATAGGCGATAGTCGAAAGGTCGCTGAATTTGAAATCATAGATATACATTGAATAACCTTTCTCAATCTGTTGCTTGATAAAACTGTTTACCACGGCATACGACTTGCCGCTGCCCGGCGTGCCCAACACGATGGACGCACGGAACGGGTTTACCACGTTGATGTACCCGTCGTTCCACTTCTTCCTGTAATAGAAGCGTGTGGGCAGGTTCACCGAATACTCGTTCTCGATGAGCCGCGTTTCCTGCTGGAAACTCTCGTTCTCCACGTTGAACACGTCTTCCATGAGGTTGGTGCGCAGAAGGCGGCTCATCCATGTGCCGGACATCAGCAGGCAGACATAGCCCGCCGCAACGGTGGCGGTGTACAATGCCGCGTTTGCTTCTATGGGCAACGGCAGGGACAATATCCACCAGTTCAGAAAGAACAGCACCAGCCCTGCGGCAAGCACCGTCCAAATCCTTGCCCACGTGATTTTTTCCTCCTTGACCCCCTTCGTGCCCAGACACGAGAGTGCCAGCAGCACCAACGCAAAGAGTTTCGTATAAAGGATGGAGCGGAACAGCCCTGCGGTGCGGTCGAAATTCATCAGTACCCTGTCCACCACGCCGATGTCGATGCCCCACAGCCTTACGGCTTCGTAACAATACCAATAGAGGTGGATGACCACCATTAAAATGCTTACGGCACGCAGAAAATCCATGATTTTCGCCAATGCCCTCAAATCGTCTTCCTGTTGTGACATAAATCTGTTTCTTTTTTAAGTTGATGAAAAAATGGATTACAGCCCCAAACCCTTGCGGCGTTTCTTCCGCCTGCGTTTGAGGTCACGCTCGAAGGCGGCTTCCTGAGCCTGTGCGCCCGATGCACCGCCACCGAGCAGCCCCAAGCCGGTGGAGTGCCCCTCGTCGTGTTCCTCATAGGAACGGATGTCTGCCTGTGGCGTGTCCTCCGTGAAAGTGAACGGTATCGGCGGAGTGCCGGCATACGGCAGGGTGAAATGCTCCTGCAAGGCGTTGGCGGAAAACTCCCTGCCCAAGCGCGAGCCGTTCAGCACGCAGCCCGTGCGGTGGTCGATGAAGGTCGCCCCGTAGATGCGTCCCTCGTCCGTATGGCGGAACACCACATCCACGCCCTTTGCATGAAGCAGGCCGATGAACTCCTCCTTGCGGTATGTCCGGGCGAGCGCGGCGGCGACGGTCTTGCGTGTCCTATCCGCCAGACGCTTGTCGCGGATCTGCCCTTTGGAAAGTTCAAACCTGCGCAGCACGGCTTCATAGCCGACGGACTTCCCGATACGGGATGCCTTGAAAGGATTGCCCACTCTGTTCCCGGCATCGTCGGTGGCGGCATAGACCAGTCCGTGATACTCGCGCCCGTCCACGTTGCCACGGGCTTCCTCCACCGTGACGTTGTAGAGGGAGAGCAGGGCGCGGTATTCGCCCATCGTCTGGAACTTGTAGGTCGCCATGACCGCCTTGGCGGTGTTCGCCACCTGACGCTTCACGTCGCCTTGCGAAGCATCCACTTTCCGCAAGGGGTTGTCATGGCGGTGCTGCCTGCGGTCTGCGGGGTGCAGGCCGTACTTGCGTTCCAGCTCGGTGGTGATGCGCTTGCTGCGGCGGTGGATGAAGTCCTTGTTCAGCCGCCTGCCCCGCTCGTCCACATTGACGGAAACGATGTGCAGGTGGTGGCGGTTGATGTCCTCGTGCTTGAAGATAAGAAAGGGCTGGTCGCCGTAGCCCAGCTTTTCCAGATACTCCCGCGCAAGCTGTTCCATCTCCATGTCCGTCAGGCGGTCGTCGGGATGCGGATTGAGGGAGATGTGGATGACCTTGTTCCGTGTACGCACGTTCTCCGGCATATAGCGCCGGAAGTCCTCCACGGCACGGGCGATGTCCACCCGTCCGCTGCCGTCGTCGAAGACCTTGTTCACGGCGAGGAGCTTGCCCTCGCCCTCGTTCACCTTCAGTCCGTTGTAGGCGAGTGCGCCGTACAGCGACGTGCCTACATTGATTTTTGCGACCATCTTCCCTCAAACTCTTTGGACAGTTCCATGACTTGGCGCATCAATGCCGCCAGTTCCTTCGTGCATTGCTCCAGCCGGTAGAGCAATGCCATCGCCTTTTTCTCGGAGAAATGGCAACGCAGTTCCTTGACCGTTTGGTTGTAGTTGTTGCCGATGGCACGGTACTGCGCATGAAAGGCGGAGAGCTTCGTGCAGTAGTCGAGCAGAGCCTTGTCCGTGACCAATACCCGGAAGGGCTGCCCGAAGAAGTGCGCCTTCAGGAACACCGCCTTCGCGTACACGCCGGACTTCTCGTACATGGCGAGGAACCTGAGCCATTCCCCGTCGTCAAAACGCACCATCACGCAGTGCGACTTGCGGCTTTCTTTCGGGTGCCGCCCCCACTTGGGGCTTGCAGCCCCGTTCTTGTTCTCGTTCATATTACAATGGATTTAGTGGTGTCACGGCCTAAGCGCAGCTTCCGGCAACCGCACCGCAGGTAGGAAAACAGGCTTCCCGACTTCGGAGAGGAAGCCCCTCCCCGCAAGGGGCAAGGTCGTTTCGGGAGTAACCCGAAACCCTTTGAGTAACTCAAAGGACACCTTGCTGTGTCTTAGAGGACACAAAAATCCGTAGCAGACGGATTGGGGTAAACCTGTCATTCCCGACTTGACTGGGTATCGGTCGCCCGATACCCTCCGGCTGCCCAAAAGAAGGACGGAGCCGGGGCCTGCGGTACGCGCCGGGAGCATTGCCCTGCCGCTTGGGTGCAAAGGTAGGGGGTAAATCCGGGTCGGAAAGGGGCTGAGGAACGCCACAGGCTACCACATTGGCGCCAAATGCTGCCACGCAAGGGCAAAGGGACATAAGTTCGGCGAAAGTCCCTTTCCTTTGCGGTCGGAATGGCCGGCACGCCTTCCTGCCGTCGGGCTGGCATCCTTGCCCTTCCGCCTGCATCCCTGCCTGCCCTTGTGCCTGCCTGCCGGCACGGGGGCATACAGGCAAGAACGCAACGGGACGGTCGGGATTAAAAGATGTGCAAACGGAGGAAGCGACAGGGAAAGCGGCGGCAAAGGCGGGCGAACAACGCCACAAGCTGCCACATCGGAGCCAAATGCTGCCACGCACCGGCGGAGTGATACAACCTTGGCGAAAGTCCCTTTCCTTTGCAGTCGGAATGGCCAGCACGCCTTCCTGCCGTCGGGCTGGCATCCTTGCCCTCCCGCCTGCCTTCCTGCCTGCCCCCGTGCCTGCCTGCCGGCAGAAAGGCACAAGGGCAGGACAGGATGCCGGACTGCCAGCCTGTTTGCACGGGCGGCTGCCTGCCAGACCATGAGCTGATGTTTAACGATAAATAAAAAAGAAAGCATGAAAAAAGAACCTTTGTTCATCGCCTTCTCCACCCAGAAGGGAGGGGCCGGCAAAACGACACTCACCGTGCTGATGGCGAGTTACCTGTATTACGTGAAGGGGTATGACGTGGCGGTCGTGGACTGCGACTATCCCCAGTTCAGCATCAAGGACATGCGCGAGCGTGACCTGAAGAACATCGAACGCAACCCGTACCTGCGCAAGCTGGCATACGACCAGTTCAAGCGCATCGGCAAACGTGCCTACCCGATCGTGGGCAGCCGACCCGACAATGCGATAGAAACGGTCAAACCTTTCATCGAGTCGGCGACACCGCCCGATTTCATCTTCTTCGACCTGACGGGCACGGTGAACAACCTCGGACTAATCAAGACAGTAGCGACAATGGATTACATCTTCTGCCCGATAGCCGCCGACCGTTTCATCATGGAAAGCTCGCTGAAGTATGCAAGCATCATCAACGACACGCTGATCACCACCGGCAAGTCGAACATCAAGGGTATCCGATTGCTGTGGAACATGGTGGACAAGCGCGAGAAGACCGACCTGTACGACATCTACGACAAGGTGATAGCCGGGATGGGGCTTGAAGTGCTGGACACCAGCCTGCCCGACAGCAAGCGTTTCCGCAAGGAAGGCTCGGAGGAAGGCGACCGCCCGTTTTTCCGCTCCACATTGCTGCCGCCGGACAAGGCGCTGGCAAAAGGGAGCGGCATCGACGCCCTTGCGGAAGAAATACTCGGCATCGTAAAGCGTTGAACCGATGGCGAAGAAACTCGATGTCGATATTGACCCCGGCAAGTTCCTGGACTCGTTCCGTCCGGAGATGCCCGCGCCCGCCGCCCCGGAAGAGGCCGTGACGGAAGGAAATGCCCCGGAGAAAGCGGCAAGCGCGGCGGAGAAGCCGCAGGCAAAGACGAGAAAGGAAGAGGCGAAGAAAGAAGAGGCCTATCTGGAACGCTTCCTATACGCTCCGAGAGTTCCCGTGTGTTCGGGCAAGACCGCTTACATCCGCAAAAGTTACCATGAACGGATACAGCGCATCGTGCAAGTCATCGGGAAAAACGGGCTTACGCTGTCGGTCTATGTGGACCGCGTGCTGGAGCAACACTTCCGCGAGTACGAGGAAGTGATCCGCCGGTTATACCGGAAAAATTACGAGGACATTTATTGATTATTCACCCTTAAAAACGAAAACAAGATGGGATTTTTTAATGCGAGAACAAAGAAAAAGGGGAATGGCTGCCCGGAGGCGGACACTCCCCAAGTGAAGAACCCGGAAATGGCGGATGTGGTCATCCACATCGTGGACGACGCCCGGACGGAACAGGCTGCCGGCTTCCTCCGCTACCTGAAGCCCCGGCAGGGGACACACCGCCAGTGCATTTACCTCAGCCGCGAGATGCACGGGAAACTCTCCCGTATCGTGCGGACATTGGGCGTGAACGGCAGTACCATCGGCGGGTATATCGAGAACGTGCTGGAGGAACACCTCCGGACCTACGGGGACGACATCAATGCCCTGATACGCCGTGAATCCTCTCAACCGCTTTAATCATGGCCGAGCTGTTGATTGTGCTGATGATGGCCTTCAACCTGTGGATGGTCATCTACCTGACTTGGGAACGCCGGGAAGACAACAAGGCGGAAGACGGCAAGGGGAAGGACTGCGAAATGAAAGGAATGCCCGACGATATTGTGGGGAAAAGCCGGTTCCGAATGGCGGAAAGGAAGCCACAAGCTGCCACAATGAAGCCAAATGCTGCCACGGATGCCCAAAGTGAAGATGTGGACGAAAAGGACGTTACCTTTGCCGACGAAACACCGGAACGCCATCCTCGCCAAGTGCCCGACGGGGAACTGGACGAGGTGTTTGCAGACAGCCGCGTGTCGGACATGGCAGAATATGACGAGGACGAGGAATATGACGGTGAACCCCATGAGGCGGGAGGATTGACCTTCGAGGACATCGACCTTGCCATGCGGACGGTAAAGAAACCGGCAGCCACAATGGAGGAACGCCGCCATGCCGGGATGGTGTTCTGTGACATGAAGGGCAACGAGCTGTTCGCGATGATAGAAAAGAGTTCGGAAGCGACCCGCAGGAAGCTGAACGAACTGATGGACTTCTATATGGACAGCGTTTCCGCCGCCATACGGAAGGAACCGACCCCGACGGCGGTACGGACTACAGTCCCAAACGTGCCGGACAATATTGAGGATTTCAATATCCGTGATTTTGTATAACAAGTAAAACGAAACAATGATGCGAAAAAAGAAAATCGACTACGGCTAAACTTCGGCTTGCCACCGAACCACTAAATCCACAAGCCGGCTTCATCCAAAGCCGCAAGAAGTAAAAACAAGTATCAACCGCCAAAGGGACTATCCAACCCGGAGGCACAAAAAAAGAAACGATTATGACAAAGACATTGAAGAAAAAACAAATCATTCTCGCAGCCCTTCTGCTGGCTGCAAACATCTCAGCGTCCGCACAAGGCAACGGCATGGCGGGCATCAATGAGGCTACCAACCTCGTGACCAGCTATTTTGACCCCGGCACGAAACTCATCTACGCCATCGGCGCTGTCGTCGGGCTTATCGGGGGCATCAAGGTGTATGGCAAGTTCTCGTCGGGCGACCCCGACACCTCGAAGACCGCCGCGAGCTGGTTCGGGGCGTGCATCTTCCTGATTGTGAGCGCGACGATTCTCCGTTCGTTCTTCCTTTAATAAACGTACATTCCCATACATATATAATAAGGTATAAGGACAATGGCTGAATACCCTATCAACAAGGGCATAGGCCGTCCGGTGGAGTTCAAGGGACTGAAGGCGCAATACCTGTTCATCTTCGCAGGCGGACTGCTTGCCGCCTTCATCCTCTTTGTCATCCTGTACATGGCAGGCGCGGGCCAGTGGCTCTGCATCGGCTTCGGTGTGGTGTCGGCTTCCGCCACCGTCTGGCTCACGTTCCGCCTGAACGCGAAGTACGGCGAACACGGGCTGATGAAGCTGGGCGCGGCACGGATGCGCCCCCGCCATGTGCTCCACCGCAGACGGGTGTCCAATCTGTTAAGACGAAAAAAGAAAGGAAGAAACGTATGAGAAATGTAATGAAAGCCACCACGCTGGAAAGCCGCTTCCCGCTGCTCTCGGTGGAGCACGGCTGCATCGTCTCGAAGGACGCGGACATTACCGCCGCCTTCGAGGTGGAACTGCCGGAGGTCTATACCGTCACGGCGGAGGAGTACGAGGCCATCCACGCCACGTGGTGCAAGGCGATAAAGGTGCTGCCCGACTACTCGGTGCTGCACAAGCAGGACTGGTACGTGAAGGAGCGGTACCGCCCCGACACAGGCAGGGAGGGCATGGGCTTCCTCGCCCGCAGCTACGAGATGCACTTCAACGAGCGCCCGTTCCTGCACCACAAGTGCTACCTGTTCCTGACCAAGACGACGAAGGAGCGCATGAGGCAGCAGAGCAACTGGAACACCCTGTGCCGGGGGCACATCGTGCCGAAGGAGATGCAGGACAAGGAAACGGCGGTGAAGTTCATCGAGGCGGTGGAGCAGTTCGCGCGTATCCTGAACGATTCGGGGCATGTCAGGCTGCGCCGGCTCTCCGATGACGAGCTTACGGGCACGGAGAAGGAAACGGGCATCATAGGCAGGTACTTCGCGCTCTCGCCGGGCCATGTGGACTGTCTGGAGGACATGGAAATGACGGCGAGGGAGATGCGCATCGGCGACAACCGGCTGTGCCTGCACACCCTGTCGGACACGGAAGACCTGCCCGCTGCGGTGGCCACGGACAGCCGTTACGAACGGCTCTCGACCGACCGCTCGGACTGCCGCCTGTCGTTCGCCGCTCCCGTGGGCCTGCTGCTTCCCTGCAACCACATATACAACCAGTACGTGCTCATCGGCAACAGCGACGAGGAACTGCGCCGCTTCGAGAAAACGGCGAGGAACATGCAGTCGCTCTCGCGGTACAGCCGCCAGAACGCCATCAACCGCGAGTGGATCGAGGAGTACCTGAACGAAGCGCACTCACAGGGGCTGAAGTCCGTCCGCGCCCACTTCAACGTGATGGCGTGGAGCGACGACGCGGAGGAGCTGAAACGCATCAAGAACGATGTAGGCAGCCAGTTGGCGAGCATGGGCTGCGTGCCGCGCCACAACACGACGGACTGCCCGACGCTGTTCTGGGCGGGCATCCCCGGCAACGCCGCCGACTTTCCGGCGGAAGAAGCGTTCCACACGTTCATCGGGCAGGCGGTGTGCCTCTTCGCCGGCGAGACCAACTACAAGGACTCGCCCTCCGCCTTCGGCATCCGCATGGCGGACCGTATCAGCGGCAAGCCGCTGCACATCGACATCTCCGACCTGCCGATGAAGCGGGGCGTGACGACGAACAGAAACAAGTTCGTGCTGGGCCCTTCGGGAAGCGGCAAGTCATTCTTCATGAACCACCTTGTCAGGCAGTATTACGAACAAGGATCCCACGTGGTGTTGGTCGATACGGGCAACTCTTACCAAGGGCTGTGCGAGATGATACACCGCAAGACGAAGGGCAGGGACGGCATCTACTTCACCTACACGGAGGAAAAGCCCATCTCGTTCAACCCGTTCTACACGGACGACGGGGTGTTCGACGTGGAGAAGAAGGACAGCATCAAGACTCTGCTGCTCACCCTGTGGAAAAGCGAGAACGAACCCGCCACGAAAACGGAGTCGGCGGAGCTGGGCAGCGCGGTGAACGCCTACATCCTGAAAATCCAGCAGGACAAGGGCATCGTGCCGTCGTTCAACTCGTTCTACGAGTACATGCGGGACGTGTACCGCAAGGAGATGGAGGAACGCTACATCAAGGTGGCGAAGACGGACTTCAACATCGACAACTTCCTGACCACTCTCCGGCAGTATTACCGGGGCGGACGGTACGACTTCCTGCTCAACTCCACGGAGAACATCGACCTGCTGCACAAGCGGTTCGTGGTCTTCGAAATTGATTCGGTGAAGGATAATGCCGAGCTTTTTCCAGTGGTTACGATTATCATCATGGAAGCATTTATCAACAAGATGCGGCGGCTGAAAGGCGTCCGAAAACAGCTTATCGTGGAGGAGGCTTGGAAGGCCCTTTCTTCGGCGAACATGGCTGATTACCTGCGCTATATGTACAAGACGGTCAGAAAATACTTCGGCGAGGCGATTGTGGTGACGCAGGAGGTGGACGACATCATCTCGTCGCCCATCGTGAAGGAGAGCATCATCAACAACTCGGACTGCAAGATACTGCTCGACCAACGGAAGTTTATGAACCGCTTTGACCAGATACAGTCCCTCTTGGGGCTGACGGAAAAGGAGAAGTCGCAGATACTCTCCATCAACCAGTCCAACGACCCGTCAAGGAGGTACAAGGAGGTGTGGATAGGGCTGGGCGGCACGCAGTCGGCGGTGTACGCCACGGAGGTGTCCATGCACGAGTACCTCGCCTACACGACGGAGGAAACGGAGAAGATGGAAGTCCGCGAACTGGCGGAGAAACTGGGCGGCGACATGGAAGCCGCCATACGGCAGATAGCGGAGAGGCGGAAAGAAGAAAAACAGTAAACAGATTATTCAACGACATTAAAAATTGAAACAGAAAATGAACATTGAACTGACAAAGACACAACGGCTGCTGCTTTGCGGCGGTCTGATAGGCTTGGCGTCGCTGATGCTGCAAGCCTGCGAAACGGTAATGAAGGAAAGCGAGGATGTCCGCGAGAAGATTTGCGGCAACTGGCAGAGTGCGGAGGCGGGACCCGACATACTGGTGTACAAGGAGGGTGAACACTACAAGGTGACGCTGTTCCAGCGGTCGGGCGTGCGCCGCAGGCTGAAGCCGGAAACCTACCTGCTCCAGCGGGAGGAGAACGGCAACCTCTACATGAACACGGGCTTCCGCATCGACGTGGCATACAACGAGGAAACGGACGTGCTGACCTTCTCGCCGAACGGCGACTACATCCGGGTGAACACGGATAATGCTTCGGACGGCGAAAAGAAAGAAGGACAATAAAAAGCTAATGTACCACTAAATCCAACGTGAATGAGAATGAGACAGAAACTGAAAATGCCGCTGATAGCGGTCTGCCTGTGCCTCACGGGTGCGGGCACGGCAAACGCCCAATGGGTGGTTTCCGACCCCGGCAACCTCGCCCAGAGCATCATCAACTCCGCCAAGGAGATGGTGGAAACGGCGGGCACGAAGGCGAACACCCTGAACGGCTTTCTGGAAACCAAGAAGGTTTTTGAGCAGGGCAAGAAGTATTACGACGCCTTGAAATCCGTGCATGACGTGGTAAGAGGCGGCGTGAAGGTGACGAAGAGCATCGGGCTGGTGATGGAAATCTCCGAAATCTATGTGGAAAACTACCAGAAGATGCTCTCGGACGAGAACTATACACCGGATGAGCTTGCCGCCATCTCGTCGGGCTACGCCATGCTGATAGACGAAAGCTCGGACGTGCTGCAAGATTTGAAGAACGTGGTGAACGTCACGGGGATGTCGCTCTCGGACGCGGAACGGCTGGCAATTATCGACAACGCCTACCGCAGCCTGATGAACTACCGCAACCTCGTGCGCTACTACACGGGCAAGACCATCTCGGTGAGCTACCTGCGGGCAAGGAAGAAGAACGACATGGACCGGGTGATGTCGCTGTACGGAACGGCTAACGAAAGGTACTGGTAGCCTATGGGAGAGTTCGACAACCTTCACCAGATACTCCTTTCGCTCTACGACGAGATGATGCCGCTCTGCGCGGACATGACGGGCGTGGCGAAGGGGCTTGCCGGGCTGGGCGCACTGTTCTACGTGGCGATGCGCGTATGGCAGTCGTTGGCACGAGCCGAAGCGATAGACGTGTACCCGCTGCTGAGACCTTTTGCATTAGGTCTGTGCATCCTGTTCTTCCCGACCATCGTATTGGGCACGATGAACAGCGTGCTGAGTCCCATCGTGCAGGGCGTACACGGGATTCTCGAAGAGCAGACCTTCGACATGAACGAGTACCGGGAGCAGAAGGACAAACTGGAGTACGAGGCGCTGATGCGCAACCCGGAAACCGCCTACCTCGCCTCGGATGAGGAGTTTGACCGGCAGCTGGACGAGCTGGGCTGGTCGCCCTCGGATCTCGTGACGATGACGGGGATGTACATGGACCGGGCGGCGTACAACATCAAGAAAAGCGTGCGTGACTGGTTCCGCGAACTGCTTGAACTGATGTTCGCCGCAGCCGCACTCATCATCGACACGCTACGGACGTTCTTCCTCGTGGTGCTGTCCATACTGGGACCGATAGCCTTCGCCTTCTCCGTGTGGGACGGCTTCCACTCAACGCTCTCGGCGTGGTTCAGCCGCTACATACAGATTTACCTGTGGCTTCCCGTGTCGGATTTGTTCAGCACCATACTGGCGAAAATCCAGATACTGATGCTCCAGCAGGACATCGAGCGTATGCAGACCGACCCGAACTTTTCGCTGGATGCAAGCGACGGGGTGTACATCGTGTTCCTTATCATCGGCATCGTGGGTTATTTCACCATACCGACGGTGGCGGGCTGGATTATCCAAGCCGGAGGCGGCATCGGCAGCTACAACAAGAACATCGGGACCGCCGGGGCTTTGGGCGGCAGCGTGGCAGGTGCAGCCGCAGGAAACGTGGCGGGGCGTGCCGGGAAGCTCATCAAGGGAACGGCTGGAAAGGTGTTCAAGAGGTAACAGCCGGAACGGTCGAAGTGGCACATTGGGGTTGCCTATGTGCCACTCTGACCTCCCCGAAGTGCCACTTCGGAAAAAGGATACTGAATGATGATTTTACAAACAGAAAAAGAAAGACGAAAAGAAAATGGAATTCAAATCATTAAAGAACATCGAGACGAGTTTCCGGCAGATACGTCTGTTCGGCATCGTCTATACGGCGGCCTGCGCCCTCGTGGTGGTCTGCTCGGTGGTATGCGCCTTCCGCTTCGCCGAAGCGCAACGGCAGAAGATATACGTCCTCGACGGGGGCAAGAGCCTGATGCTCGCGCTCTCGCAGGACCTGTCGCAGAACCGTCCGGCGGAAGCGAGGGAACACGTGCGCCGTTTTCATGAACTGTTTTTCACGCTCTCGCCGGAGAAAAGCGCGATAGAACACAACGTGAAGCGTGCCCTGCTCTTGGCGGACAAGAGCGCGTACAACTACTACGCCGACTTTGCCGAAAAGGGCTTCTACAACCGAATCATCGCCGGCAACATCAACCAGGTGCTTCAGGTGGACAGCGTGGTGTGCAACTTTGACCGCTACCCCTACGAGGCGCGGACATACGCCCGTCAGATGATTATCCGCGAGAGCAACGTGACGGAACGCACGCTTGTGACCGCCTGCCGCCTGCTCAACGCAAGCCGCTCGGACGACAACCCGAACGGTTTTACCATCGAGGGCTTCACGGTGCTGGAGAACAAGGACATCCGGACCATAGAAAGATGATGCGCGTATGGGAAAGATGAAAACTCTGATTGGAGGCTTGAAAGGCAGGGTGCGCAGGAAACTGGAAGCCCTGCCGCCGAAGGCGCGTCTGGGGATAGTCCTCACGGCATTTGCCGCTTTCGCCTCGCTCTGCCTGTACATGACCGTCACCGCCATCGCCGGTTTCGGCAAGGGGAACGGGGCAATGGAGATACGGCACATCGAGAAATTGGACCTGCCGATGCAGGAGAATATGAACCTATATAATAATGTATATGGAAAAGGAACAGAAGAAAAATGAAACGGAAGAGAAGAAGCCGCTGACCGAACAGCAGCGGCAGCAACGCAAGAAGATGCTGGTCTATCCGCTGATGGGACTGTTGTTCTTGGGCTGCCTATGGCTCATCTTCGCACCGTCCTCCGAGGACAGGGAGAAGGCAAAGCAGGGTCAGGGATTCAACACGGACATGCCCCTGCCCGAAGACTCGAAAATCATCGGTGACAAGGCGAAAGCCTACGAGCAGTTGCAGTTGGAGAACCGGCAGAAGGAACGCCGGGGCATGGTGGGCGACCTGTCCTCGTTCTGGCACGACGGCGCGGAAAAGCCGGACACGGCGGCTGCATCGGACGACTACCGCCTGACACAGACGGAACCGTCCGAAAATGAGTGTGCCGATAAGCAACAGGCGGGCATACGCACCTCCGCTGCCGCCTATGAGCGGCTGAGCACTTCGCTGGGCACGTTCTACGAGCCGCCGAAGGAGGACCGGGAAAAGGAGGAGCTTCGGGAACGCATCGACGAACTGGAAGCCATGCTGATGGCGCAGGAGGGCAAGCCGTCCTCGATGGAGGAACAGGTCGCGCTCTTGGAAAAGTCCTACGAACTGGCGGCAAGATACCAGAACGGGAAGAGCAATGCCGGGCAGAGCGCACGGTCCGAAGGGACGGAAACATCCGCCAAGGCTGACGAAAGGAGCATGAAGGCGGAACCGGTAAGCGGGGTGCGTCCGGCGGTGGTATCCGCCTTGCCGCAGCCCATGACGGACTCGGCTTTCATCGCTGACTACGCGGGTGAACGGAACTACGGTTTCCATACCGCCATCGGCACGGCGGAAGCCTCGGAAAAGAACACCATCGCCGCCTGCGTGCAGGGCGACCAGACCCTCACGGACGGGCAGACGGTGAAGCTCCGGCTGCTGGAGCCGATGCGCGTGTCGGGGCGCGTCATCCCCCGGAACACGCTCCTTGTGGGCGCGGCACGGTTGCAGGGCGAAAGGCTCGGCATCGGCATCACCTCGCTGGAACACGGGGGAAGCATCATCCCGGTAGAACTGGAGGTGTACGACAGCGACGGGCAGGCGGGCATCTTCATACCCGGCTCGATGGAGATAGACGCGGCAAAGGAAATCGGGGCGAACATGGGCAGCTCGCTCGGCAGCAGCATCAACATATCGACCGACGCGGGGGCGCAGCTCGCCTCCGACTTGGGGCGAGGGGCGATACAGGGCATCTCGCAGTACATCTCGAAAAGGATGCGCACGGTCAAGGTGCATCTGAAATCGGGGTACAGGGTATTGCTCTACCAAGAAAAGGAATGAACAGTCCAAAAACATAAAGGCGAAAAAAGAAAAAATAATCAACAAACCAATTTTTACTTACCACTAAATCCAACGTAAAATGAGTATCAAAAAAGTAATGACAATGTTTGCCCTGCTGATGGGCATCGCCTGTGCGACCTACGCGCAGGGAGTGACGAACGACAGCACCGCCACCGCCAAGGAGGACGGGCTGGAGCTGGTGAAGGACGTCTATCCGCAGACGGAAGAGGACGGCGACCTGTACCACGGTCTGACGAAGAAGCTGATGTTCGACCGCATGATACCGCCGCACGGCTTGGAAGTCACGTATGACAAGACCGTCCACATCCTGTTTCCGGCGGCGGTGCGCTACGTGGACTTGGGTTCGCCCAACCTGATAGCGGGCAAGGCGGACGGCGCGGAGAACGTCATCCGTGTGAAGGCGACGGTCAGGGACTTCCGCAGCGAGACGAACATGAGCGTCATCACGGAGGATGGCAGCTTTTATACCTTTAACGTGAAATACGCCGACGAGCCGCTTATCCTGAACGTGGAGATGAAGGACTTTATCCACGACGGCAGCACGGTGAACCGACCGAACAACGCGCAGGAAATCTACCTGAAGGAACTGGGCAGCGAAAGCCCGATGCTGGTACACCTCATCATGAAGTCGCTACACAAGGAGGACAAGCGCAAGGTGAAGCACATCGGCTGCAAGCGCTTCGGCATCCAGTACATTCTGAAAGGAATTTATGTCCACAACGGCCTGCTGTATTTCCACACGGAGATAAAGAACCAGAGCAACGTGCCTTTCGATGTGGACTACATCACGTTCAAGATTGTGGACAAGAAAGTGGCGAAGCGCACCGCCATGCAGGAGCAGGTGCTGTTCCCGCTCCGCGCCTACAACTACGCCGTCCGTGTAGCCGGGAAGCAGTCCGAACGCACGGTGTTCTGCCTCCCGAAGTTCACCATCCCCGACGGCAAGCAGCTCGTGGTGGAGATGAACGAGAAGGACGGCGGACGCCACCAGACGTTTACCGTGGAGAACGAGGACCTGGTACAGGCTGAAACCATCAACGAGTTGCGTGTGCGATGAAAGGAAAGGTACTGTTTATTGTAACGCTTCTGTCCGTCCTCCTGGCAGGACGGGCGGAAGCCCAGCGGTGCCTGCCGAAGATGCGGGGCATCGAACTGAAAGCCGGGCTGAACGGGGCGGACGGCTATGTGCTGGGAGCCACGCTGTCAAGCTACGCCAGAGGCGGGAACAAGTGGGTGTACGGGGTGGAATACCTGCAAACCAACCATGATTATAGGAGTACGACCATCCCTGCGGCGCAGTTCACGGCGGAGGGCGGCTTCTACTACAACTTCCTGTCGGACGCGAAAAAGGTGGTGTTCCTCTATGCGGGCGCGTCAGCCCTTGCCGGGTACGAAACGGTAAACTGGGGCGAAAAGACGCTGTACGACGGGGCGAGGCTGGACAACGGGGATGCCTTCGTCTATGGCTGCGCCGCCACGCTGGACATGGAGGTGTACCTCGCGGACTTCATCGCGCTGACGGCTTCGCTCAGGGAGCGTTTCCTCTGGGGCGGAAGCATGGGGGTATGCCATACGGAGTACGGGATAGGTGTCAAGTTCATCATCAACTGACGGATGCCTATGGACATAGAAGCGATGAAACGGTTTCCGATAGAGGACTTCCTCGCCCGGCTGGGACATCATCCCGTGCAAAGGCGTGCCAATGCCGTCTGGTACAGGTCGCCTTACAGGGAGGAGCATACGCCTTCCTTCAAGGTAAACCCGGAGAAGAACCTCTGGTTTGACTTCGGCGAGGGCAAGGGCGGCAACATCTTCGCATTGGCAGGCGAGTTCATCAAGACGGGCGACTTCCTCACGCAAGCGAGGTATGTGGCGGAAGTGGCGGGTATGCCGGCACAGGACTATGGACCGCAAAAAACCGTTGATACGCACCGTTCCGACGGACACAGCTTCGAGGATGTGGAGGTGCTGCCTTTACAGAACCGGGCGTTGCTCCGTTACCTGCAAGAGAGGGGCATACCGTCCGCCGTCGCCATTGCGAACTGCAAGGAGATGCGCTACACCACGCACGGCAAGCGGTATTTCGCCGTGGCTTTCGGCAACGAAAGCGGCGGCTACGAGATACGCAACCCGTTCTTCAAGGGCTGCGTGCCGCCGAAGGACGTGACCCTGCTGCCGGTCGGCTCGGCGACCTGCAACGTGTACGAGGGCTTCATGGACTACCTCTCCGCCCGTGCGCTGGGCATAGGCGGCAAGGAAGACCACCTTGTCCTCAACTCGGTGTCCAACGTGGCGAGGGCGTACCGCCATCTGGACGGTTACGGACAGATAAAGTGCTACCTTGACAATGACGAAGCCGGGCGGCGGACGCTGGGGGCTTTGCTTGCACGTTACGGCGGAAGAGTATCGAACTGCTCCGGCATTTATGACGGGTGCAAGGACTTGAACGAGCACCTGCAAAGGGTGCTTGCCGAAAGGCAGGCTCAAAGCGAGAACGAAAAGAAAAACAAATCCATCAGACTATAACAGATTATGAACATGAATAAATTGAACCAAAAAGCGAAAAGAAACATAGTAAGAACCTTTGCTGCCCTCTGTGTGGGTATGCTCTCCTTCGGCTTCACCGCCTGCGATGATGACTTGGACGTGACGCAAGCCTACCCGTTCACGGTGGAGACCATGCCCGTACCGAAGGAACTGGCGCAGGGCGAAACGGCGGAGATACGCTGCGAGCTGGTGCGTGAGGGCGAGTTTGACGGGGCGGTCTATACCATCCGCTACTTCCAGTTTGACGGCGAAGGCACGCTGAAGCTGGATAACGGCTTGGTATTCCTGCCCAACGACCGCTACTTGTTGGAGAACGAGAAGTTCCGCCTGTATTACACCTCAGAGTGCGACGAGTCGCAGAGCCTGACCATCACGGTGGAGGACAATTTCGGCAATGCCTTCGAGTGGGAAGTCGAGTTCAACAACGACTCGGATGCGGATGTGGCGGTGTCGGACACCTTGAACGTCAGCCGATGATGCGCAAGGCGTTGCTCCTGCTGCTGGCGGCTGTCCTCTGCGGCAGCCTGCCGGCACAGGATACGGAGGAAACGGCACGGCTGCTGGCGCTGTTCAACAGCCACCCGAAAGCGGACATAGCCGTCGAGCTGGTAAAGAAGTACGAGGGGCTGCATGACCGTTCCGACTACCCGTATTACGGCTACGGACACCGCAGGCTGCCAAACGAGAAGCTGTCCTACGGCATGACGGAGGCGGAAGCGGAAGCCCTGCTCCGCAAGGATTTGGCGGTGCGTTACAGGCTGTTCCGCAAGTATGGAAAAGACGCCTTGCTCCTGACCGTCCTGAGCTATAACGTGGGGCAAGGGGTGCTGCTCGGTCATGGTGGGCATCCGAAAAGCGGGCTTGTCCGCAAGCTGGAAGCCGGGAACAGGGACATTTACCGTGAATACACAGCCTACTGCCGGTACAAGGGCAAAACCGTCCGCTCGATAGAGCGGCGGCGCAAAATGGAGTTCCTGCTGCTATATGAGCCGTGAGGCTATGGGATAAAAAAGAACCGATGAAGCAATTTCATCGGTTCTTTTTCCTTGGTATGCTCGGCATGAGTATTAGCTAACGGGTGCAAGTCCCTAATGAGCCCTAATAGCGGGAATCATACAGCCCAAAGCAAGGGTGTCCATCGCGAGTTGGAATCTGAAAGAAGCTTGCGGCAAACATCTGGTCTGACGAACAGAAACTTCATATAAGGCATATGACCGTGGGTAAGGTTGCCAAACAAACTAAAGCCCAGTAGCTATTCGGAACGGTTGGTGTAAATGGAGCAGACATAAGATGGAAAGTTAATACCCTTATCCGAGGAGGTCTCACGGACATATGGTGAAGATGAATCATTCGAAGTACCATGATGGAGTAAAGCTTGCCGTGAGAAGTCAGCAGAGGTCGTAGTACCCAAGGCATGTATGCCTATAGGGAAGGACCGAACTTTATTTAAACGACAGCACTGAAAACTACCGTTTGTTGGAATGAATGCATAAAACCAAGACAGAAGTATTGGGCCGCCTTTAAAGAGATAGGACGGAATCCGAAGGGTATAAAGGAGCGCAGACCTACAAATGGATGGTTGAAGATGATGTCGTGGAAGTGTCTTTCGAAGTATTCGAAAGGCATCCATAGTAAAGAACCGCCACGTGCGGAACCGCATGCGTGGTGGTGTGAGAGGTCGGAAAACGAAGTAGGAAGAAAACTACTTCGTTTTCCTCCTACTCGATTATGGCATTTATGGTATCACATTCGGTATGACACCTTGTTTGATGGTCTTACCGTTCCTGCAAAGTTCAATGACACCCGGACTAAATCCCATGTCTGCCAAAGCGACACATCGGATATAGTCCTCGTATTCCTTGCCGCTGAAATTCTTGCCTGTCAGATTATTGAAGAACATAGGGATGCTTCTCCCGTCCTCGCTGTATAACACGGTCTTGCCGTTCTGTCTGATTTCGTCCATATCATGTAATTATTTTTATGATACCTATTTATCGAAGATGGGAACAAAAGGGCTTTTTGCTACTTTTGAGCCGCCTCCTGCTCACCGTCAAAAGTAGCGGGCGGCAAACTCCGCCACCCGCCGAAGGGTCAGAAACGGATGTATAGTCCCGTTACCTACGTGAATATGTCTTGTAACATATCAAAATACACTCCCTCGTACTTGGCAATCTCCTTGACCTTGATGTCGAAGTGCTTAGTCATGGACTGGCGGTAGAAATACATGGTGTATGTATCTGTATCCTCGTCCAATATCACTTTCAAGCGGTTGGCGGAAGTCTTGTTCCTCGCAAGGCTCATTTGCAGCCCGTTCCGCAAGCCTATGAAATCCTTGCTGCCCGTCATGGCGGCAAACCTGCGTCCGCCCATCTGTTCTAAAATCGTCTTTGCTATCATCGTTTATATTTAAGTTGTCCTTTGTTAAGGGTGGCTTTTGCCACCCCGATTTTTTATTTGAAGTTCATCCGCTGGCGGATATTTTCAAGGGTACGCTCGGCAATGGGGCGTGTATCTTTTGTCCATAGGTCATAGTCATGCACGGATACTCCCACGCTCCGCAGGTCACGGATATAGCCGGACACATAATCTCCCGAAGGGAGGTAAACGAACTGCAACCATGCGTCCTTGCCGTCTGTCAGTATAAAATAGTATTTCATGATGCTTTTTCTTTTAATGGTAAGTGTGGGCGGTGGTGTTCACCGCCACGCACTCAAAATTCTCTCATATCAGCGATAGTCGTACAGTGTGTGAGCCATTCCTTTACGCAGGGCATGTTGTATTCGGAAGTGATGACTGCCGTATGCTCGTTTATTTGCGTAAACCTCGTACTTTCATAGTCCTCCACCCATCCTTTGAGGGTGTCAGTTCCCCATGCGTCCGCATCGGAAAACATATTGTCCAATACCTTGATTGGGTCGCTGAACGTAACTATCAGCGTATCATAGCCTGCTGTCATAGCCTGTCCTCCTTCGCTTTAATCCATTCGTCACGCAGCCGCCTGCACTCGTCCAAAGTGGGTTTCACGCAGGAGAACAACTCTCCGTCTGTATGGCGATAGTCGTATTGCACGAAAGTGCGCCTTTTCCTACCGATACTCATTTGGAAACTCTCGTATTTCTCCGTTCCTGCCGTTTGGCAGGTGCTTACTCCGTTAATGGTCATTCTCGTTGTCATAGCCTTATCAATTAAAATTCAACAATCAGTAATCTGTTCTCCAAACATTGGTCGGGGTCGGATGCCTTTTTCTGCGTCACCCATAAATGGTGTGCGCCATATCCAAAGGCGAAAAGAGCATTGAAAAGTTCCTTTCGGGCGAATACCTCCATTACACCCCTTACATCCTGCTCATTCTTTGTCAGTACAAGCGTGTTCAACAATTCGATAAACATTTCGGGCAGTTCTTCGTGCCATCCAAAAACCATATTTTCTATTTTCACTTCCATATCTGTATTTATTAGGTTGTTATACAATCATGCCGCTTTCATCCGCTGCCGTATCTGCTCGGCATTGTCCTCCACCAATTTGATGATACGGTCGTGGTATTCGGTGTTGGAGTTGCATACGCCACGGCTCTGCACCACTTTCAACGTCTGCAAGTCCACTTCCACCGTTTCGATGCGTTCTCCGTCAATTCGTGCGGACAGTATCAGCGAATTTTCATCATTGTAGTAAGCGTTGGTATAGACGCAATGGTGCATGGCTTTCCCTTCCTCGTAAAACTCATCCACGCTTTGCAATACCTTTACAATGATTAGTCCGTCCGTCAGTACAAGGTTGAGGAAAGCGGCTTTCTTTCGGATATACTCGTCTTTCTCTTTCACCATATCCTCCAAACGTTTCCGCTCACGCTCCAACCGCTCGGCTTCCATTGCAATGCGCTGTTGCTCCCGTTCACGCTCCAATTGGGCTTGTCTTTTCTCCATATATAGGTCGTGGGCTGCCTTGAGGTCGGTCGGGCAGATGAAATGGGGGTTGCGCAGGTCTTTCCCCAATTTCTCCAACAGATATACAAGGTCGCACCACAATGATAGGTCGGTTATGGCATATTTGTTCCGCATGGCTATCTTGTACGAGTGCCAACATCTGTCAAGTGCTTGCGGTTTGGAGAGAAAATAGCGCAAATGCTCGATATTGCCCGACTTCATCAGGGTTTCCGCACGGCTGTCCGAAAGCAATGCAGGGATGAGCTTGGTCGGCACAATGCCATGAAAGTCACCCTTGAAACCGTTTCTGCGTAACGTGTCCGTCACCTTGAATTTAGGGTATATCGGAGAATGGGCGATGTGGTCGTAGGCGATGTTGTCCTGCCGGATAGCCATAGGAGAGGCAAAAGAGAAAAGGTCAAGATACCTGCCCCAAATCCGCTGTTTGCCGACAACCGCCGTGCGTCCTTCCTTGTTCCACCAGTACTGACCGATTTCAAGTACATAGGGGTCAGCCTTGCAACCTTTCTCCATCTCCACGAAAAGGAGGTACATACGCAGCACTTGGTATTCCCCACACGTGGTAAGAACGGTGAAGTATTGTTTCTGCTGCACTTTGCGGACATAACTTGTTACCACTTCCAGCCTTGCCCCACATTCGGGGCAAGTGTAGTATTTTGTCTGTTTGTCCATAATCCAGCTATGACCGCAGTCCATGCAGGTGGTGCGTCCTTTGGGCAAACGGTGGGCGTAATGGTCAATGCACTCACGGAAAGCCCAATTCATCTGTGCTTTGGTTATGGGGCGGAGTTTCTTGCTCTGTGCAAGTACCGCTTTCTCGAATTTGTTTCTCGGTTTCATAGGTTCAGAATAATGAGAGTTCAACTTGTTGTGCGTTTGTTTTTTGGCTTGCCTTAGCCTTGTTTCGGTTCTGCAACTTGCGCAATTCCTCGGCTTGGTATTGGCGGATGGCTTGCTGCCGTGCTTCCGCCTTTTCCTCGTCAGTCAGTTCTACCGTATGGTTCACGACTACTTGGCATTGCAGTGGCTTGCCCACTTCAATGTCGTCCTCGTCATAGTAGTGGACGGCTTGGGAATAGATTTCACCGTCCGTAAAGCCGTTGCAGCCGCTTTTCTGTACCCAATTGAGGATATAGGTCACGCAATCCTCTATGTTCTTGTTCGGCTTGTTGTAATTTGCTGCAAACAGTTTGTCCTCCGCTGCACGGTTGTCCAGATAGGCTTGGATTGTACGCTTGAAATGGTCTGTTGTCTTGTTCATATCGTCAGATTTTAGATGTTGTCATTCGTGTAAAGTATGTCGCAGTCCTCCACTTCGGCTGGAAGTCCGAAAAGGGGATAACGTGAGAAATAGGGCTGTGTGTTGCCTTCTTCGTCCGTAAGGGGTGAGACAATCTGCACTTTCCACTTGCTCAACCATTCGTCAATCATGCGGATTTCCTCGTCCGTCAGTCCCGTCATGTCACCGTTGATGATGTACCCTAAACTCCATGTGGGTATCTTTTCCGTTGTCTTGTTCATAAGGTTCTCTTTTGATTGGTTGTCAAATGGTTTCTTTCAAAATCTCTCTCCAATAGATTGGCTCTACCTCGCTTAAAAGAAAGTCAATGAAGTCCTTTCTTGCATCCTTGCACAACTCCTTGTATATTTCTCGGAATGTGCCGAAATTGCCGTTAATGTACGTTTCCACCATATACTCAAAGATGTTGTCCACCTCGTAAAACCTGCATTGCTGCGCTGCCGTCTTGCTGTTTCTTTTCGCCATATCCTTATGAATTAAAGGGTTAATAACCAAATGAATGTCCAAATAATTGTCACTATTGAAAGTAGTGCGGTGAGGATGCCGAACATGAAGTTCAACACGCCCAATAGGATTTCCCCTGCGATGCCTACCGCCAAACCTCCTGCGCAAAGGGTAATGCCCCATGCCGCTCTCGCTACTGCGGACAATACTTTCCGCAAAGCCTTTCCGATGTCGTTCAATGTCATTCTCATATCGTCCAATTTTTAAGTTGTTCTTACTTGTCTTGCTCGGATGGGGAGGTCGGGTCGAGTCCTTTTTCTTTTCGCCTCTCCGTATGTCCGATGTTTCCTTGTGACGTCTTCCGACCGCGCATCGGTCGTTTTCGTTTCTGGGGCCATGCAAAGGTTAGGGAGTAGGTTCAGCAAATTTTTTCGACAGAATACTACCTGAGCCTGCGAAGTGTGGAGATTGTGGCTAAAAAATTTGTGTTCCTAATCCCGTCTTTACCTTTGCCCCTGCAACGAAAATGACCCACTGATGCCGTCTGGAATGGCGGCATGGGAATATCGGCATACTTGCTGGAGAGGCGGGAAGGAAAAGGGGGGAGCATAGAGGATGGCGCAACGCGCCACGGGGAAGTTCAAAGGGCGGCGCAACGGACAAGGGGAAAGCCCCGCTTTCCTGCCGCCGTGACAGAAGTCCTGCAACCGTCATTGTCATGCGTGCATGGCTTGCGGTTGCAAGTTTTCTGCCGACGGCACATGTCTTCAAACGGTCTTGTCTGCCATGCCCGGTTTGGCAAAAGCATGGCAAGACGGTTTGAGGACAGGGAAGACATGACAGCCGGAAATAGTCGCAGGTGCAGATTCACGCTTGCCGTGCCCTGCATTCGGCGGCATTTCGGCTGCTAAAAGAAGACGAGAAAAAGAAAATGGATAAAACGGACTTGTCCGTTCTGCACAAGCATATAAAAGAAGTGCCCACGACGAGGGCTGTGTCACTTGTGACATTGTGGTCGTCGTGGGCTTTTCTTTGCTTGTGCCGTTTCTGAAAGCGGCTTCTACGCAACAAGTCGGAAGTGGCTTTCAGAAGGGGTGAAAATAACAAGGGAATGAAATCGTGAATGAAAAAAAGTTTTAGGAAATTCGTGAAAACGGGTAAAGTTTTGTACCTTTGCAAAAGTAAGAAAGTTCTTTCGTTTAATGCAAAATAAGGAAGAATATAGAAGTTCGCTGGTTTCTAAACCGTTAACAAGTCTATTTCGCTTCAGTCTTAATCACTTCATATTTAGATAGATATAATTTTTATTATGTCTTGCGGTGTGTGTAGTCAGGTTCTTCTTTATCAGACACAGGTCGGCAATCTCTTTCAGGTAGCTGTTCATCTTCTGATTGCAGGGAACTGGCAGCAATACTCCTTTCTTTTTGCAGGCAGGATAATCTGCATATTTTCTCAGGATTTCCAAAGGAATATCCAGTAGCGGAATGTTACACATGTTCTTTGTTTTCTGACGTGGCTTCCTGATCCACAGGTTTCCGTTATTGTCTTTTACGATATGCTCAGGGGAAAGTTGTTGCACGTCGATGAAAGCCAGACCGGTAAAGCCAGCGAAAATAAAAACATCACGAACTACGGTGATTCGCTCCAAAGGAAACTCCTTGTGGTAGATGGTCAGTAGCTCATCCATAGTAAGAAACTCACGGATTACTTCTTTTTCGTGGAACTTGATACCGATAAACGGATCCTTGGCTATCCATTCATTAGCCAGTGCCAGATTGGTAATTTTCTTCAGACATTTCATATAACGGATAACGGTATTTTGCTGACATTCCTTTTCAGTCTTCAAATAAAATTCAAAGGCACGTACCAGCTCACCGTTGACTTCCGCCAGCGGCAGATCATCCTTTCCGTATTTCTGTCTGATAAGTTCGGCAAGATAGCGCTTGCAGCTTTCATAACGGCGAACGGTAATCAGGGCATAGTCTTTCCCGACCAGGGCACGGCATTGGTCATTGTGCTCCTGCATGGTACCGATAAGGGTGCGTACTGCTTCCGGTTCTTTGTCCTGTCCGAAAAATATTTCCTGTAACAGACGTGCCGTTATAGGCTGGTTCTGTTCTTCCAGCTCACAAAAAATCTGATGTAACTTGATTCTCGCATTTTCGATATAGGCATTCAGATCACATGATTTGCGGCTTTTGCCTCTGGCGGATTCCTTAGCCTGACTCCAGAGAGACGGGTCAATGCTTTTGCGGATGTTGTTTTCAACTCGCGTACCATCTACAGTGATACGCATACACACGGATGCTTCTCCGTTTTTCAGCAGCTTGGTTTTCTTCAAGAAGAAAAGCACATTGAATGAACTTCTTTTCATTTTCCTACAGTTTTTAATTTGGACAAAAGTAGGAAACCGACCACGTTTTCTTGATACGCAAAACATTGCAAATCAGTGAGAAAGACTCTAATTCGGTGGAGATTTTTGCTCCACCTTTTATCTCCACCTTTTGCTCCACCTCGAACGGTAATATTTTGCCGTTTTTTGCGTGCTTGGGTAAAACAAAAAACTCCCGATTTCGCTTGGAAATCAGGAGTTTTGCTGCTATTTGATTTTCTTTAAAGTGGTGCCAACGGGAATCGAACCAGTGACACAAGGATTTTCAGTCCTTTGCTCTACCAACTGAGCTATGGCACCATCTTCAGTGCTTATTTGCGGTTGCAAAGGTACGGAAAATAATCCGTAATGCAAAATTTTTTATTGCTTTTTTTATAAAACAGGCTGCGCTCGGCAATATGTGAGCAAACTCCAATTGCGCTCGCTGGCTCTGTTTTTTTACAAAAAGCAGTGCGAAAGAGTCGGAAATGCAATATAACACCGGTTGATGTATGATATTGTATCACGTTTTTTATTTTCCGGAAATATACCGTTATCAGACTCTTTTGCTTGTATCTGACGTTGTATTTATGTTGCGTATGACGTTGTTTTTGCGTTATGTTATACGCAATATGGTTATCTCAACGGATTCCATCCTTGTGCCTTCAGTTCAAATTCGTTGTTGTCGAATGTTACGAGCATCTGTCCGAGTTCCGGGCGCGTGATGTGTCCGATAAGTTTCACACCATCCATTGCCTCTATTTTCTCATGGTCGCCTATCGGAACGGTGAACAGCAATTCATAGTCTTCACCTCCGTTCAGCGCACATGTCGTCACATTCATGTTCAGTTCTTCAGCCATTACAGCCGTCTGGTAGTCTATCGGTATGTTTTTCTCGTATATTCTGCATCCGCAGTTACTTTGCTTGCATATATGCATAAGTTCACTGCTCAGTCCGTCGCTTATGTCCATCATGGCAGTAGGGCGGATATTGTTCTCGCGCAGTTTGGCAAGAACATCTCCCCGTGCTTCCGGTTGCAGCTGTCGTTGCAGCAAGTATTCCTTACCGGCGAAGTCAGGCTGGAAGTGCGCCAGTTCCTCCAGCGCGCGTTTGTCATCTTTTTTTCTTGCCTCATTCACCTGCTGGTAATACACTGATTTTTCCCGTTCCAGGAGCTGAAGTCCCATATAAGCCGCACCGAGATCGCCGCTTACGCATATCAGGTCGGTCTCTTTTGCACCGTTGCGGTATACTATCTTGTCCTTTTCAGCTTCGCCTATGCATGTTATGCTTATAGCCAGTCCGGTGTAGGATGATGTCGTGTCTCCGCCCACAACGTCGACTCCCCATTTGTCGCACGCCATCCGCAGTCCGCTGTAGAACTGTTCAACGTCCTCTATCGAGAATCGTTTGCTCAGTGCGAGACTCACTACCATCTGCCGCGGTGTGCCGTTCATGGCGAAGATGTCGCTTATGTTCACCATTGCCGATTTATATCCCAGATGCTGCATGTCGATATATGTCAGGTCGAAATGCACGCCCTCCATCAGCATGTCTGTTGTTATGAGCACTTCGGAATGCGGATAATGAAGTACGGCGCAGTCGTCTCCCACGCCGTACTTTGTAGATTCGTTTTTTATCTTTATGTCTTTAGTGAGATGCTCTATCAGTCCGAACTCACCCAGTCTTGAAATCTCAGTCATGTCTGTTATGCCCTGTTTATCATCTCCCTCATTATCTCTGTCATCAGCGGCTGCGCCTTATTTGCTGCCACCTGCACCTCTTCATGGCTCACTTCCACCGGTGTGTCCTCAAGTCCGAGGTCGGTTATGATGCTTATTCCGAACGTTCTTATTCCGCAATGATGCGCCACTATTACCTCGGGGACGGTGCTCATGCCTACAGCGTCGGCTCCCATGCGATGATACATCTTATATTCTGCCGGTGTCTCGAATGTAGGTCCCTGCACGCCCATATACACACCGTGTACCAGACGTATGCCTTTCTCCACGGCTATAGCCTCTGCCTTTGCTATCAGTTCGCGGTCATATGTCTCGTGCATGTCCGGAAAACGTGGTCCGGTGGGGAAGTTCTTTCCTCTCAGAGGATGTTCGGGGAAGAAGTTTATGTGGTCTGTGATAATCATCAGATCGCCTATCTTGAACTCAGGGTTCATTCCTCCGGAAGCGTTCGATACGAAAAGAGTCTTGATGCCAAGCTCATACATCACTCTTATAGGGAATGTCACCTCCTTCATCGAGTATCCCTCATAATAATGGAATCGTCCTTCCATTGCCATGATGTCCTTGTTCCCGAGTTTTCCGAATATAAGTTTACCCGCGTGCCCTTCTACTGTAGAAACCGGGAAATTTGGTATATCCTGATAAGGAAATTCGTAACTGTCAGTTATTTCTGAAGCTAATTGTCCCAGACCTGTGCCCAGGATGATGGCTGTCTGCGGAGCTGTTGTCATTCTCTCTTTCAGCCATTGTGCTGTTTCTTGTATTTTTCCGTACATAGCTTATTATTTTATTGTTGAATGTCTTTTCTCCGTCCGACATGAATCTCACTCTTATCGGCAGGACGAAAATATTGTCTTTTGTCTCTTTTTCCAGTCCGTCGGCGTCTTCCAGTCTTGCTCCGTCCTTTTCCGTAGTCACAATCATTCGCGGTTGCGGCAAGCTGTTGAATCTGCGGTTTATCTCCTTTATGTCTTCCGCTGTGAACTGATGGTGGTCGGCAAACGTCATCGGATGAATGTTCTTCGAATAAGGCTTGATGTCCATCACAATCTGCTGTGGAGAGGCTATTCCGGTCAGCAGCAGTATGTTTGTGTCCTTTTTAATTTCAGAAAGCGCCATTTCCCTGTTTCCGAAGAGAGCTTTCAGTCCGCAGTACTCTATCGACGTGAAGAACAGTTTCTGATAAGGATAAAGCCCCATAGCCCTTTGCAGCACGCGGTATTCCATCGGTTTGAGGTCCTTGGGACACTTTGTCACTATTACGATGTCGGCTCTCGACTTGCCCGACTGAGGCTCTCGCAGGCGTCCGGCAGGCAGCAGTCTGTCGTATATTATCAGCCTGTGATAGTCCACGAGCAGTATGCTTATGCCTGCTTTTACATATCTGTGCTGGTAGGCGTCGTCGAGCAGAATCACCTCAGTGTCCTTTGTCTCCCTGTCTGATGTGAGCCGTTCTATGCCGTGCCGTCTGTCTTTGTCCACGGCTATGTGTATGTTTCCGAATTTCTTCTTCATCTGATACGGCTCGTCACCGATGTCGCGCATAGCCGTGTCTTCCTTCGCGAGCACATATCCGCGGCTCTTTCTCTTGTAGCCCCGGCTCAGCACAGCCACTTTCGCTCTTTTTTCAAGCAGCGAAATTAGATATTCCACGTGCGGAGTCTTGCCCGATCCGCCCACAGTTATGTTGCCTACAGATATTATGGGGATGTCATACCGTCTGCTTTTCAGAATACCGATGTCGAACATCATGTTTCTGAATCTCACTCCGATGCCGTAGAGCCAGCTCAGCGGCAGCAGCCATTCGTTTATTTTTATGAAATCCCCTTCTGTCCTCATTTTATGTTCAGTACAAACGGAATACGAGCCTGTAGCACCTCCCTCTCGTTCATGCTTCTCAGCATGACAAACGGTTCGTACAGGTCGCCCAGTGTCAGTCTGAGCTGTTCGTCAAGATAATTATTGCGTCCTGCTGACGCCATCAGCTGTTCGGTCCAGCTTGGCACGGCAGGATAGTTCTTCGTGTGATACTCTTTCAGTTTCGCGAGCGACGCCGCCTTTGCCACAGCCTGATTGAGTCCTCCGAGCTCGTCGACAAGCTTTATCTTCAATGCGTCGCTGCCGAGCCACACTCTTCCTTGCGCCACTTTCTCTATGTCGGCGGTCTTCTGGCGTCTGCCGTCAGCCACGCGCTGGCGGAACAGCTGGTAGCCACGGTTCACGTAAGCCTGCAGATAGCTCAGTTCCTCATCGTTGAACGGACGTGCCATGACGTTGCCGAACGTACTGTTACGGTTTGTCTTCACCTCGTCGAACTTCACTCCCAGCTTCTGTGTTATCAGTCCGCTCATGTCCGGTATGGCTGCGAATATGCCGATGCTTCCGGTGAGCGTGTTAGGCTGCGCCACAATCCAGTTTGCCGGACAGCTCATGTAGTAGGCTCCTGATGCGGCATAGTCGCCCATCGACACTACCACCGGTTTCTTCTTTTTCAGTTCTACCATCTGGTGCCACAGCTGTTCTGACGCATAAGCGTCTCCTCCGCCTGAATTTATGCGCACCACCACAGCCTTGACGTCATCGTCGTTCATCAGGTCCTCAAGGTCCTTGCACACCTCCGGACCCACGATGCTGTGCTCTTGTGAGAGCACCGATGCCGCTCCCGACTGCACGATGCTGCCATATGCGTAGTACACGGCAATCTCATCGCCCTTAGCTTTCTTGTCTTTGATGTTCGCCATTTCGGAAAGTCCTATCTGTTTTATCTTTTTGTCCTTTCCTATTTTGAGCATTTTCTTTATCTCATCCTTCACCTGGTCGGCATATATCAGTCCGTCCACCATCTTGTATTTCAGTATGTTCTCCGCCGGCTCGAACGTTATTAGTCTGTCAGCGTAGGCGTTGAGCGAGTCAGTGCTTATCTTTCTGCTTTCAGACACAGCCTTGCATATGTTGTTCCACGTGCCGTTGATGTATGCCGACACTTGCGTGCGGTTGGCGTCGCTCATCTTGTCTTCGGTGTAGGTCTCGGTGAAACTCTTGTATGTTCCCACCTTTACAACCTGATATCTCACCCCGAACTTAGCCATAAGGTCTTTATAGAACTGTGGCTGTGCGCCCAGTCCGTGCCAGTCTATCATACCTTTCGGATTAAGGTACACCTTGTCGGCTGCGCTGGCTATGTAGTAAGTGCCCTGAGTGTAAGTGTCTCCGTATGCTACAATCCACTTTCCTTTCTTCTTGAAGTCGAGCAGGGCGTTGCGTATCTCCTGCATTGTGGCGTATCCTGCCTGCAATATTCCCGCCTCTATGTATATGCCTTTTATCTTGTCGTTGTCTTTAGCCTTCTTTATGGCAGACAGCATATTGTCGAGCCCGAGGTTGCTCATCGTGTTTCCGGTGAGTGTTCCGAGGAAGTCCTCCTGTCCCTGCTCGTCTATCACGCCGGACAGATTGAGCACCATTACGGAGTTATTGCTCACTTCAGGAGTGCTGTCGCCTGAGGCAATCATTCCCACTATGCTTATTATTCCCATGAAGGTTACGATAGCTCCGAAGGCTATCAGTCCGACAACTGTCGCAAGGACTTGTTTAAAGAAATTTTTCATACGAATTCAGGATTATAGTATAAGTAAAACAATGCTTTTTCTTCAATAAAGCGCAAACGGACTGAAACAGAGCCTGCTCTTACATTGCCGGATGCTGCTATATCATGCAAAGATGATGAAAGGTGAGTGCAGGAACAAGTAAGGGAAACGGAGTTTTTACTTAACTTGGTACTGCCGAACCGCATCTTATCTTATGCAAAGATGATGAAAGGTGAGTGCAGAGACAAGTAAGGGAAACGTAGTTTTACTTAACTTGGTACTGCCGAACCGCATCTTATCTTATGCAAAGATAGTGTATTTTAATTAAAATAGCCTTTCATTGACGTCATATTTTTCGAGTATTCAGTTTTTATCATTTATGTAATATCCATTCAATTCGTTTCATGACAGTTTTATGGAAGTATTGCCGTTATGACTGTCATGAAGGAAAAACACACAGAATGCCATTTTTGTGTGGTCATAATGGATGCTATTTGAAACATAAGGAGTACCTTTGCATAAGATAAGATGCGGTTCGGCAGTACCAAGCTAAGTAAAACTCCGTTTTCCTTCCTTGTTTCTGCACTCACCTTTCATTATCTTTGTATAAGATAAACTGCACTCGGGAAATTAAGAGCCAGCTCTCTTTCCGCTCGTTTGCGTTATCTTTGTATAAGATAAGCTGCACTCGGGAAATTAAGAGCCAGCTCTCTTTCCGCTCGTTTGCATTATCTTTGTATAAGATAAGCTGCACTCGGGAAATTAAGAGCAAGCTCTCTTTCCGCTCGTTTGCGTTATCTTTGCATAAGATAAGCTGCACTCGGGAAACTGGGAACTGATTCACGTCGCGTCAGCTTTCAATGCCTTGACGGTGATATTTCCTGAATCTGCGAATAAGATGGAACAACCCAAATTCATAATTACAGACAAAGGCTTCTTCCGTTTCGGAAGGGTGTGCCTGCACAAACATCTGTTGCAGCCGGGCGAGAAATGTCTGGGAGGCGGCTATTATGAGTTCGACTTTGTGTCTTTGAGGATAGTGCTCACAGGCAGGTCCTACGATTACGGACCGCCTTGCTGGCTTGCCCTCGACACCATTAAGATCCCGTCCTCATGCCGTGGCATGCGCATCATATACGTTCCGGAGAATCCGGCGGATGATGATTTTGTGGTGACAGACGAACTGAAAACAGAATATGTATGAACCGTAAAGAAGTATACAGACGGCAGAACGAGAGTTTCATGGCACGGATGGCAGACGGGGATGGGGTGCGTGAGCTTGAAGGGGGAGTGCTGTATAAGGTCCTGGCTGAAGGCTCCGGCTCGGTCGTGGCAGGTCCCCGCAGCATTGTCACCGTGCACTACACCGGAACGCTTGTCTCCGGAACGGTGTTCGACGACTCGCGTGTGCGCTCCTGTCCGGAGGCGTTTCGTGTGGACACACTCATTGAGGGATTGCGCACCGCGTTGTGCCACATGCGCTCGGGAGACCGCTGGCAGGTGTTCGTCCCATGGCAGAAAGGGTACGGACGTAAGGCGGCGGGTGACATCCCGGGCTGCTCCGCGCTTGTCTTCGACATCGAACTTATAAGCGTGGAGTGAGACATGGCGTAAGGGAAAATACTGAACGCGAATTGCCATCATCCCCGCCAAAGTGCGCTTCTCACTTGATTTATATGCTCTTAATCCCTCTTCCTCACTGCTGACACCATCCATCTTCCAGCTCCTGCTTGGTGTGGCACTCCGCATCCTCGGCAAAAACGGAAGGCAACATGTCTGACAGTAGTACGGAATAAGGATGAAGTCTGATAACAATCCGGGTTAAAATGAAAATAAACTGACATATGAACACACATCTATTATATATCCTCCTGACTTATCTTGCCGCCGTCAATCTGGCGGCTTTCATCGCTTTCGGAATAGACAAGTGGAAAGCCGCGCACAGGCGCAGGCGCATTTCCGAGGCATCGCTGCTCATGTATGCCGCTGTGGGCGGAAGCGTCGGGGCGTGGGCGGGCATGAAGGTATGGCGTCATAAGACGCTCCACCGCAAGTTCAGATATGGCATTCCTGCCATTCTTGCCGCTCATGCAGTCCTTGCGTTCTATCTGTTTTATTTCATATAAACCATCATAATGCAAATAAGATATCAGCACATCACCTGTTTTCCACCATCTCTTTTCCGCACAACAGCCGGGAGTCAGCGTCACGCTTTTTATCTGTCTGTCAGCCCGCATCTCCGGCATGAGCCGAATATCTCATGTCCGTCAACTGCACAATATATAAATTATGAATAGCCTGATGTCGGATATTTCTTCGGCATACCGCATTTTTTGTTCGGTGTCATGACGTGTGTGCGGTGTCTGTCTGTTTGCGTATTGTCATCCGGTGGGCTTCTGTTTATGCATAAAAATTCATTTCCGGAAGTAAAAAATATTTACATCCGTAATCTTCAAAACAGAATGCCGTAGGGCAGGAAAACACCTTCAGAAACACGTTGCGGGCATCCCCGCGATACGTTTTTGTCATTCCGGCATGCCAAACGGTGCTTTCCGTCTCACCGCAGACACTGTCTTGTCTCTCCGCAAAGCCTTTCCTGTATGACGGAACGGGCTTTTCCGTGTGTCGGAAAAGGCTTTTCCGCACCTCCGTTTTTTCTCTCTCATCGCGTGCTTTACGGCAAACAGTTGGTAGACAATGTGTTACGTGTAAGTCTTAAGAATCGCGTTTTCACGACAAAAACACATTGCCGCTGCGAATAATCGCGCCATGACGCGATATGACGGAATCTTTTCCGCAGTTTATGCATAAATATACAACCGTACTGAATATATATTCAGCCGTTACGCAAAAGTATATCGTAAGACATCTTCATTATTCCGCGCTGCTGTCATGACAGGCGGTTCGCGCTTTTGCCGGAGATGTCGCAAGACATGTCTGCCGGAATCCGGGCGCGTTATGGGGTCTGCTCCGCGTCAGGGGAACAGGTGTCTGACAGCGCGTCATACATTTGTCATTGGTGTCCTGACTGCCTCCTGCCGGTCAGGCTGGCATGTTTCAGAGGCTCCTCGGCAGCTGTCCGGCATGCCGTCAGAATGTGACAGAATTGTCAGTATTCTGATGACAAATCTGTCAGTCATCCTTTTTTGGCATGGTTTTGGCTGTTAGCAAGGTGAAAGCGTCCGAAGAGGGCGCGCCCGGAAAGTAAATTCAGATTAAACTTTAAACATATAACCATTATGAACATTAAACCGTTAGCAGACAGAGTGCTGGTACTTCCGGCACAAGCTGAAGAAAAAGTGGGAGGAATAATCATTCCTGATACAGCCAAGGAAAAGCCGCAGCACGGCAAGGTAGTAGCCGCCGGAAATGGTACAAAGGACGAACCTATGGTACTGAAAGAGGGCGACGAAGTGCTTTATGGCAAATATTCGGGAACCGAACTCGAGTATGAGGGTGTGAAATATCTCATCATGCGCCAGAGCGATGTGCTCGCTGTCGTGGGCTGATCAACCGCATGCAAACATTTAAAAAACAACAGATAAAAAAATAAGACAATTATGGCTAAGGAAATAAAATATAACATAGAATCGCGCGATCTGCTCAAAAGAGGTGTGGATCAGCTCGCAAACGCTGTCAAGGTGACACTCGGTCCTAAAGGACGCAACGTTGTAATAGAGAAGAAGTTCGGCGCTCCGCAGATAACAAAGGACGGCGTTACCGTGGCAAAGGAGATTGAGCTTGAGGACCGCTTCGAGAACACCGGAGCACAGCTCGTGAAGAGCGTAGCAAGCAAGACAGGCGACGACGCCGGCGACGGTACCACTACCGCAACCATTCTGACACAGGCTATCGTTACCGAAGGTCTGAAGAACGTCACTGCCGGAGCTAATCCTATGGATCTGAAGCGCGGTATAGACAAGGCTGTAGACGCTGTCGTAGGTTTCATCAAGGACAACGCTGAGGTTGTGGGCGACAACTATGACAAGATAGAGCAGGTGGCTACAGTGTCTGCCAACAACGACCCCGAGATAGGCAAGCTGCTCGCCGACGCTATGCGCAAGGTTTCCAAAGACGGTGTCATCACCATCGAGGAAAGCAAGAGCCGCGACACAAGCATCGGTGTTGTTGAGGGTATGCAGTTCGACCGCGGTTATCTGAGCGGATACTTCGTTACAGACGCCGACAAGATGGAGTGTGTGATGGACAATCCGTATATTCTCATCTACGACAAGAAAATCAGCAACCTGAAGGACTTCCTGCCCATTCTCCAGCCGGCGGCAGAAAGCGGACGCCCGATGCTCGTCATCGCTGAGGACGTTGACTCTGAGGCTCTCACCACACTGGTTGTCAACCGTCTGCGTGGCGGACTGAAGATATGCGCTGTCAAGGCTCCCGGATTCGGCGACCGCCGCAAGGCTATGCTCGAGGACATCGCGGTTCTTACAGGCGGTGTTGTCGTGAGCGAGGAGAAGGGTCTGACACTCGACAAGGCTACTCTCGACATGTGCGGAACATGCGACAAGGTGACTGTCAACAAGGACACCACTACCATCGTGAACGGTGCAGGTGACAAACAGCTCATCGCAGACCGCATAGCACAGATAAAGAACGAGATTTCCAACACCACAAGCTCTTACGACAAGGAGAAGCTGCAGGAGCGTCTTGCCAAGCTCTCAGGCGGTGTCGCAGTGCTCTATGTGGGCGCCAACAGCGAGGTGGAGATGAAAGAAAAGAAGGACCGCGTGGACGACGCGCTCTGCGCTACACGTGCCGCTATAGAGGAAGGTGTGGTAGTCGGTGGCGGTACTACATACATCCGCGCACAGGAAGCTCTCAAAGACCTCAAGGGAGACAACGCTGACGAGCAGACCGGTATCAACATCGTGGCTCGCGCAATAGAGGAGCCGCTGCGCCAGATTGTGACAAACGCCGGAGGTGAGGGTGCTGTCGTAGTGCAGAAAGTGCGCGAGGGCAAAGGCGACTTCGGTTACAACGCACGCACAGACTGCTATGAGGATCTGCGCCAGAAGGGCGTTATCGACCCGGCTAAGGTGGCACGTGTGGCTCTTGAGAACGCTGCTTCGATAGCTGGCATGTTCCTTACCACAGAGTGTCTCATCGTTGACAAGCCTGAGGAGAAGCCGGCAATGCCTATGGCACAGCCTGGAATGGGCGGCATGATGTAATCCTGAAACATCAGATACAAGTATATTCAGGGGGTGGCTTTTTATGAAGCCATCCCCTGTTTTTTGTTTTTCGGTATAAGTTTTTTGATACTGCCAGTCTGTTTTTTGGCAGTCTTTGTGTACTGTATGTCTGTTATCCTCTTCTCTTTTTTGCATTGCATACATATTATTATTACATTTGTGCCATACAGAATGTCAAATGCCTGATACGCCGCAGTTGCAGACGGCGTGTCTCGCTTTTTTAAAAATCTAACCTATTTTTTATCATTATGATTGGAAGAAACTTATTATTTGTGTCGTTGCTCCTGATGTGTGCCAATGCGTACGGTGCGCTGGGGGTGACCGGACTGCGCGTGATGACGCAGAAGAATCCGCAGGGCATTGACGACACCGAACCTTGTTTCAGCTGGAAACTGGAGTCGGACGAAAGGTCTGTCTTGCAGACTTCCTACCGCATTGTCGTCACTGAAGGCGCGAGTGACGGCAGCGTCGTGTGGGATTCCGGCGTCATCGAGTCGTCTGAATCGTCCAACGTGCCGGCGGAGGGCATATCCCTGCAGCCGTCCACACGCTATTTCTGGAGCGTCACTGTGAGAGACAACAAAGGCAATGAGGCTCGTTCTGACGAACAGGCTTATTTCGACACCGGACTCATGGGGTCGGGATGGAGCGGCGCCAAATGGATAAAGGCGTCCGATGAGGCTTATGGCACGTCTGTCGGGAGTGTGAGCGACTATACTGTGGAGATGGATTTCGAGATTGAGCACACGGCTGCTGGCATATGCTTCGCAAAGACAGGAGAGGGCAATTTCTATATGTGGCAGTTCAACACTACCGATACGGGCAATCCCAAGTTCCGCCCGCATGTGTGGAACAACGGCAATCCGGCTTTGCTCGGAGAGAAAGAGCTCAACGGCATTGTCAGTCTGCGGAACGGTGAGACTTATCGTCTGCGCATAGAGGTGACTGACGGCGGACACCGTGCCACAACCTTCCTCAATGATGTCATGATAGATGAGCGCGACGGCGATTTCCCTTATGGTGATGTAGGTATACGTCAGGATTACGGCGACTACGACATGCAGCCGGAGACGGCATACTTCGACAACGTGAGGGTTTCCACGTCTTCAGACAACGTTCTGTTCTCTGAGGATTTCTCCAAAACAAACGGTTTCACGGCTGGTGAGGTTGTCGGTGGCAGGCTCTACGTGGTAGGCTCCACGCAGCAGAGCGTGTACGCATGGCAGAAGAAGGTTGTCCCGAATCTGAGATATAGGGTGGAGACCGACATGACCCTTATAAGGGACAATGCCGCAGTTGTGTTCGGAGCTACCGCCCGTAACACTTATTTCATGTGGCAGATAAACACTGCCGACAGTGATGTGCCGCTCGTGCGCCGACATATTTACAACAACAGTACGACGCCGTGGCACGAGGACGTCAGGATTACGGCTTTTTCGAAGGATGACCTTCTTGGTCATGAGCGTCACATCACCATAGATGTGGACGGCAACGTGATAAAGACTTTTATTGACGGAGAACTGGTCGATACGTATACCGACAATTCTGGTGTACTGGCGAAAGGCGATCTCGGACTCCGGGTAGACAATACTTCCGCTACAGTAAAGGAGGAAGCATACTTTGACAATCTGAAAATGACCGTATTTGACGGCGACGGAGAGCCGGAGGTGGTGTTCTTTGAAGATTTTGAAAGCGAAAACTCCGAATATTTCTACAGTCCGGACATCGTCGTGGTAGACGGCAACCGCAAGTGCCACATGCATGTCACCGGAACCGAAAACCGCATGATGCAGGATGCCACATACGGAGCTCCGATGTTCCGCAAGGACTTTACGGTGGAGAAGAAAGTAAGGTCAGCGAAACTCTACACGTCGGCTCTCGGTGTCTATGATGTGTTTGTCAACGGACGTAGGGTGGGACATCTTCAGCCTGACGGCACAACCGTATACGAGGAACTCAAGCCCGGCTGGACCGATTATCGCAAGCGTGTGTTCTATCAGTCGCACGATGTCACGTCACTGTTTGTGGAAGGCAGGAACACCATAGGGGCTGTCGTCACGCCGGGATGGTGGGCTGGAGCGATAGCCAAAGGCATATACGGCGCGCCTGAGACAGGGTTCATCGCCAAGCTGGTGATAACATATGACGACAACACTACTGGTGTCATCGTGACCGACGACACATGGGCGTCTTCAAGAAAAGGTGCCGTGAAGAGTGGTGATATATACGACGGAGAGGTGTATGACGCACGCATCGTGACCGACTGGAACGGAAGCGACATCAGTACATGGAATGCCGTGGCTGAGAATACTGGCTTCAACGGCGTGATAGAAGCGGAGAAAGGACCTTTCGTAAAGGTGCTTGACGACAACATACTGTCCGTAAAGACTGCCACGATATACGAGGGTACGACAGAAGGTTCGGGCGATTACGGAATGATAAATGTCGTGGACAAGGTGGACGGAGACGCTCCGGTGAAACTCAGGAAAGGACAGTCTGTCATATTCGACTTCGGTCAGAACTTTGCAGGATGGGTCGAGTTCAAGGTCAACGGCAAGCGCAGCACACGTCTGCATCTGCGTTTTGCGGAGATGCTGAACGACACCGGAGAGAAGAGCAGAGCCAACGACGGTCCCGGAGGAAGTCTCTATCTTGCCAATCTACGCACGGCTAAGGCGGAACTGTATTATACAATGTCGGGTGTGGAAAACGAGACTTACAGTCCTACAACGACATTCTACGGATTCCGTTATTGCGAGCTTACTCCGACTGAAGACGTGGAGGTGGTTTCAATAAAAGGCGTTCCCATAAGCTCGTCGCATGAGGATATAGGATATGTCACGACCGATAACGACATGGTGAACAGACTGTTCAGCAATATCATATGGGGGCAGCGCAGCAACCTTATCTCTGTTCCGACAGACTGTCCGCAGCGTGACGAGCGGTTGGGATGGACTGCCGACACGCAGGTTTTCACAAATACCGCGATGTATAATTCGAATGTCGCCGCATTCTATGAGAAGTGGATGACAGACGTACGCGACGGTCAGCGTGAGGACGGGGCTTACTATGACATCGCTCCTGTTAGCTGGACGGAATTCGGAAACGGCGCGTGGGCGGACGCAGGCATCATCGTGCCGTGGAACGTTTACCTCATGTCGGGAGACAAGAGCATAATAGAGGACAATTATGAGTCGATGGAGAGATACATGACATGGCTCTCGACGCAGCAGGGCGACGGCTATAAGTATCAGGGTGGAGGCACTGCTCACGGCGACTGGCTGTCGTTCGCAACGACAGACCCGCGCTATGTCAGTGTGGCATATTATGCTTATGACGCCCGCCTTATGGCTAAGATGGCAAGGGTGTTGAGCCAATCCGAGAACGACGAATACGCACGGAAGGCTGACATGTATGAGGCTTTGTTCAATAATATAAAGGACGAGTTCCAGAGCCGTTTCTTCATTTCCTCGACAGGAGCATTGCGACGTCCTACACAGACAGCATGCCTTCTGGCTCTCAACTTCGGCTTGTACAAGGATCAGAACCAGTATGACTATCTCACGAAACGGCTTGAGAGCCTTATCACATCAAACGGTGAGAAACTTAATACAGGCTTTGTCGGTACGGCGGTCATCAATACCACACTGTCTGACAACGGACTTGCAGACAAGGCATACAACCTGTTGCTGCAGAGAGAATGTCCTTCATGGCTCTACAGCATAGACCAGGGAGCTACCACAATGTGGGAGAGATGGGATTCTTATACAAAGGAAAAAGGTTTCGGTGACGCTTCGATGAACTCGTTCAACCATTATGCTTATGGAGCGGTGGGCGAATGGATGTACCGCAATATGGCTGGTATCGCTGTAAGTGAGGATAATCCCGGATTCAGGCATATCATCCTTCGTCCGTGCATAGACAGCCGTGCCTCCATACCGGACGGACAGGAAAGGATAAACAAAGTGGACTGCGGCTACGACTGTAATTATGGAAAGATAGTCTCTTCATGGACTGCCGGTGATGGCGTATTGCATGATTATAAGGTCGTTGTTCCTGCAAATGCCACAGCAACGCTTTATCTTCCTGTGACAGGCGAGAACGCGGCGGTTTATGAAAACGGCGTGCCTGTATCGGAGGCGGAAGGAGTCGAGTTCGTGAGATATGAGGATGGAATGATGGTTTACAGCCTCGGCTCAGGCTCATACCATTTCACTGCAGAGGTCGCAGACAACATCTCGGAAGTGGAGAAAGACGGCAGAATGTCGGTATATCCTAATCCGGTGAAGGACAGACTCAATCTGTCTTGTGACGGGAATGTGTCAAAAGTCAGTCTGTGCTCAGTGTCCGGCAGTGTGGCAAAGGTTCTGGACGGCAACTGTTCGAGCATTGACATGACGGATTTGGCGGCTGGAGTATATCTCCTCAAGGCTTGGTGTGATGATAAGGTCTATACGGCGAAAATAATAAAACAGTGATTCCGCGGTCTTACTGACTGACGGCTTTGACCGCACTTGCGCTTTTTAATGCTGCAAGTGCGGTTTTCTGATGTTTTTTTCTTAATTTCGCGATGTGATAGGACTGCGATGCCTGCACCACGGACGGTTCTTACAGACTGCGCTTTTCAGAGACGTGTGATTTGGCGGAGGTATGTTTTTGTTTAAAAAAACAGTGCCGGTGAGAGTAATGAGAGCTTGCTCGCAGATTGTCGGGCGCAGCCTGTTTCCTTTTAAAAAACAGTGCCGGACATCGTTTGTCAGTCCTTGTGTATGAATAAAAAAGTTTGACATAATATAATAGGAACGTTTTGGAGAAGTTGATAAACCTGTACAGACAATGGCGTGGAGAGTCTCCTGTACACATTGAGAAACTGCAGATGGCGGGCAGTAACCGTGAGTATTACCGTATGGCGGATGCTGACGGCGCGACCGTCATAGGTGTGATAGGAACCAGCCGCGATGAGAATCACGCATTCATTTATTTGTCCGGACATTTCACAAGACGCCGGTTGCCTGTGCCGCAGATTCTTGCCGCAAGCGAGGATGAGTTGTGTTATTTGCAGACTGACCTCGGTACGGTGTCTCTGTTCGACGCTTTGAGCGGCGGCAGACAGGCAGGCGGGAGGTATAATCAGCGTGAGAAGGCTTTGCTGACTGAGACAATCCGGCAGCTGCCAAACATTCAGATACGCGGCGCGCGCGGTCTGGAGTGGGAGAATTGTTACCCGCAGCCTGAGTTTGATGAGGCAAGTGTGCTGTTCGATCTCAATTATTTCAAATATTGTTTTCTCAAACCTTCGGAGCTCGATTTCCATGAGCTGAAGCTTGAGGCAAACTTCAGGCTGTTCGCAAAGGACCTCACCGCCGAGACTTCAGACTGTTTTCTTTACCGTGACTTTCAGGCGCGCAACGTTATGCTTGACGCCGGAGGGCATCCGTATTTCATAGACTTCCAGGGCGGACGCAAAGGTCCTTACTACTATGACCTTGCTTCTTTCCTTTGGCAAGCGTCCGCAAGGTATCCCCATAAACTGAGACGTGAGCTTGTGGCTGTATATTATAATTCGCTGAAAGACTATGTCGAAGTTCCTTCCGTGCGTTATTTCGTGGAGCGGTTGGGACTGTTCGTGCTCTTCCGTACGCTTCAGGTGTTGGGCGCGTATGGCTTCAGAGGTTATTTTGAACGTAAGAGGCATTTCCTCGACTCCATACCTTTGGCTATGGAGAACCTGCGCGAGTTGCTCGCCATGCAGCGGTCTTTCCCTTATCCCTATATGATGGACATGTTGCGGAGGCTGACAGAACTGCCGCAGTATGCGAGGATAGAGCAGCCTGCGCTTAACCGTTCCGACGGATTTAAAACAACTGACGACAATGTGTTCAGTGCTCATCCGCAGGACGGACCTGCCACTTTCTCCAAGTATGACGGCAAGGGTCCGCTTGTGGTCCGCGTGTTCAGCTTCTCTTACAGGAAGGGAATACCAGCCGATGATTCGGGAAACGGCGGCGGATATGTGTTCGATTGCAGGTCGACTCATAATCCGGGACGTTATGAACCATACAAAAAGCTGACGGGACTTGACGAACCTGTCATCCGCTTTCTGGAGGATGACGGTGAGATTCTTACCTTTCTCGACAGCGTGTACTCACTTGCGGACAGGCACGTGGAGCGTTACATCCAGCGCGGCTTTACCGATCTGATGTTCTCGTTCGGCTGTACCGGCGGTCAGCATCGAAGCGTTTATTCAGCCCAGCATCTTGCCGAGCACCTCAATTCGAAGTATGGTATCGAGGTGAGAATCGTACATCGTGAGCAGAATATAGAGCAGGTATTGAAGGTGAGAGATTCAAACGCAGGGTGAAAACCTTTGCCGTTTAAAATAAAATAAGTAATTTTGCACGTGTAAAAAATCCTTTTTTACTTGAAGATGATGCAGGCAATGATATTTGCTGCCGGGCTCGGCACACGTTTGAAGCCAATCACCGACACCATTCCGAAAGCTCTGGTGGAAGTCGGAGGCGAGACTCTGCTTCATCGCGTGATAATGAATCTGAAAAACGCAGGTGCTTCCAGAATAGTCATAAATGTGCATCATTTCGCCGGGCAGATACTCGATTATCTTCGTGCGAACAACAATTTCGGCATCGATATAAAGGTGTCGGGCGAGTCGGACAGACTTCTTGATACCGGAGGTGGAATAAAGAAAGCCTCCCGTTTCTTCTCCGGCGACTCTCCGGTTCTTATCCATAATGTAGACATTATCAGCAATGTGAACCTCAGAAAATTCTATGACTGCGGCAGGACGGCGGACGCCACGCTTCTTGTGAGCAGCCGTGAGACAAACCGATATTTGCTTTTTGACGATGACATGCGTCTGAAAGGATGGACCAACCTTCAGACCGGCGAGGTGAAATCTCCGTATAAAGACATCGACGTTCAGACTTGCCGCATGCTTGCTTTTTCCGGAATACATGTCATATCTCCATCGTTGCTAAGGATGATGGACGCTTTCCCGGAGAAGTTCGGAATAATGGATTTCTATCTGAAAGAATGTGCCGGAGCTGACATCCGTGGATGGTGCAAGAGCGACTTGCGGCTTATGGATGTCGGAAAGCTGTCGGTTCTGCACGACGCGGATGCTTTTGTCAGAAATCTGAATAAAGAATGAACACACTAATAATTAATATATAATGCAACAGAAGATAATAATACTCGATTTCGGTTCGCAGACCACACAGCTCATTGGTCGCAGAGTACGCGAGCTGGATACCTTCTGTGAGATTCTTCCTTACAACAAGTTCCCTGATGATGAAGAGGGAATCATCGGCGTGATACTGAGTGGCTCGCCATATTCCGTGCACGACGAGCAGGCTTTCAAGGTTGATCTTTCCAGATTTGTCGGCAAATATCCGGTGCTGGGTATATGCTACGGAGCTCAGTTCATATCCTATGCAAATGGCGGAAAGGTGGAGCGCACCGAGACGCGGGAGTACGGACGTGCCCATCTTCAGTACATTGACACTGCCGACCCGCTGTTCCGTGGCTTCGAAGACAAGTCGCAGGTGTGGATGAGCCACGGCGACACAATCACCGCAATACCGTCAGACTGCCATGTGATAGCGTCGACCGAAGATGTCAAGTTTGCGGCATATGCGTCTTCCGAAAAGCCTGTATGGGCTGTCCAGTTCCATCCTGAGGTGTTCCATACTCTTCAAGGCTCGCTTCTGTTAAAGAACTTCGTGGTCGGTATTTGCGGCAGCCGTCAGGAGTGGAGTGCCGCCTCTTTCGTCGAAAGTACGGTTGCGGAGCTAAAGGAACAGCTCGGAGACGACCGCGTGATTCTCGGACTTTCCGGAGGCGTCGACTCTTCGGTGTGTGCCGTCTTGCTGCATAAGGCGATAGGTAAGAACCTTACATGCATATTCGTAGACCACGGAATGTTGCGTAAGAACGAGTTCGCTCAGGTGATGAAGGATTATGAAGGTCTCGGACTTAATGTAATAGGAGTCGACGCGAGCAGCAAGTTCTTCAAGGATTTGGAAGGGATTGACGACCCGGAAAAGAAGCGCAAGATAATCGGACGCGATTTTGTGGAGGTGTTCAACGCCGAGGCAAAGAAGATAACAGACGCCAAATGGCTCGCTCAGGGCACCATATATCCTGACCGTATAGAAAGCCTCAACATCACCGGAAAGGTGATAAAAAGCCATCACAATGTGGGCGGACTGCCGGAAGAGATGCATCTGCAGCTTTGCGAACCGCTGAAATGGCTTTTCAAGGATGAGGTGCGCCGCATAGGATATCAGCTCGGCATGCCCGAACGTCTTATCAAACGCCACCCGTTCCCAGGTCCCGGACTCGCCGTGAGAATACTTGGTGACATCACACCGGAGAAGGTACGCATACTCCAGGATGCCGATGACATATATATAACGAACATGCAGAACTACATCTGCGAGGACGGAGAGCGTCTTTATGACAAAGTCTGGCAGGCGGGAACCGTGCTGCTGTCGACAGTCAGAAGCGTGGGAGTAATGGGCGACGAACGCACATACGAGCATCCTGTCGCACTCAGAGCGGTGACGTCCACAGACGCCATGACAGCCGACTGGGCGCATCTTCCTTACGACTTCATGGCAAAGGTGTCGAATGAGATTATCAATAAGGTAAAGGGAGTAAACCGTGTATGCTATGACATTTCCTCAAAACCACCTTCGACAATAGAGTGGGAATGATGACAGCATCACTTCCGTATTCGGATAATGATAAATTGTAAGAAGGGTAGGAGGGACAATGAAACATTCCTCCTACCTTTATTTTATCCGTATGCGGTTCCGTTGCGACGGCTTGTTGTGTAGCGGAGCGTTTACTGATATGACGGGCGATTGAAGGCTGTATGGTGGAGTATTCAATCCGGAACCGATTCCCGTCACGTCTGTCTTTCGCGTTCCCGCTACGTGTGATGATGGCTGACACAACTCAGACCGAAGACTTGCAGACGATTGAGCCGTCCGTTCCGGCTTTTTTCAGCTTTTGCAAGGTTTGTTTTTTCCATTTGTTCTACGGACGAAAAGAAAAACATTAGTTTTGCAATTACAACTGTTTTTTTACTTTATATTTATGGATGGAAATGTCGAATTGCTTGATTTTCCGATACCGGAAGATTTGTCCAAGAGAAAGATAATAAAGGTCGTGGGTGTAGGCGGAGGAGGATGCAACGCTGCCAGCAACATGTTCAGGGAGGGAATAGACGGCGTGAGCTTCTGCGTGTGCGACACAAACACATCCTCGCTCAATTCGTCGCCCGTGCCACACAAGGTGCTGTTGGGAAAGACCGGTCTTGGAGCCGGAGCCGACCCGGAGCGCGGACGTAAGGAGGCAGAGCTGAACACAGAGGAGCTGAAGAGGCTTTTCAGCGACGGGACACAGATGGCTTTCATAACCGCAGGCATGGGAAGCGGCACCGGAACAGGCGCCGCGCCTTTTGTGGCAGGTGTGGCAAGGCAGATGGGAATACTCACAATAGGAATCGTGACACTGCCTTTCTACTTCGAGAAACGCAGAAAGATACTGAAGGCTTTGAAAGGACTGGAGGAGATGCGCAAGAATGTGGACGCGCTGCTGATAATAAACAACCAGCAGATATGCAATGTGTACAACAGCGAGCACATACCGGTGACGGAAGCGTTCAGGCGTGCCGACCAGGTGTTGTGCAACGCCACAAGGAGCATCTCTGAGCTTATCACCATCACCGGAAACATCGACACCGACTTCCGCGATGTGGAGACCACCATGCGCAATGGCGGCGGAGCTATTATGGCAATGGGGAGGGCGTCAGGGCAGCACCGCGTGGAAAAGGCGTTTGAGGACGCTCTCAACTCTCCGCTTCTTTACGGAAGCGACATTGACAAGGCACAGAGGATTCTGTTCAACATATATACCAGTTCGGAGGCGGAGCTGTATGTGGATGAGATGGACGAGATTGACGCGTTCACCGATTCGCTCAATCCAGACATCGACGTCATATGGGGAATAGCCCGGGACGACTCTCTCGGACAGGATGTGAAGCTCACCATTCTCGCGACAGGATTCGAGAACAGGCTTTGGGATGAGGAGAAGATGAAGGAACTCGACCTTACCGACGGGGAATATCTGAACATGATAATAGAGAAACTCTATGGCAAGGGACGCAGACAGACTAAGAGAAACACCGTAGAAACCACACCGGCGGACATCTGTGAGGCGGCGGCTGATACGGAAAACAGTGACGGGCAGGAATGCGGTGATGCACGTAATGACGATGATAACGTAATGAAAGACGAACTTCCGTCGTCCAGACACATCGTGGAAAAGATGAAGGAATACTGGAGGAAATTCTCCACTACAATCTTTGAAGACCACGACGAGTAATTCATGACACACGTATGAGCAACGACGAAAAAGTGGAACTGCTTCGCAAAATATGCACGGAGCTTCAGGCTGAGGGACGCTACGACCTTATGCTGCAAGGCATAGGCGGTGTCAATCTTGAGCGGCTGTGCGTGGAGGCGGCGCGCGACAGCCTGAGTGTACTGCGTATTACGCCAGACTATCGTTTCATACTCGCCAAATGGAACAAGGAGGTTGAGCTGTCGCCTCTGCACAAGGCTCTATACATCCTTTTTCTCAATCATGTTGAGGGAATAGAGTTCAAGCGACTCCGTGACTATGCCGACGAGCTTGCGGAAATATATACTCCGATGTGCAACAGGGTGAGCCGGCAGGTGATAAGAGAGAGTGTCGGGCGGCTTACCAATCCGCTCAACAATGCCGTGAACGAGAAATGCTCGCGTATAAAAGCGGCTTTTGCCGAACATATGGACGCCTACGCCTTGCGTTATTACATCATATCGGGACACACCGTGAGGCATATCAGCGGCAGCAACAGACTCTGGTTTGAGCGCAAGAAGACCATTGAGCTGCCAAGAGAGCTGGTGGTGTTCGGATGAGCGGCGGTCGGGCGTGTGGTCATGATGAGGTTTCGGGACGTGTGAGAGGACCGGTATATGCAGGCAGAAAGGCGGAAACATGCTACGGTTTCCGCCTTTCTGCTTCTTTTCAGCTAATGTCTGTCCTATGTTCAGCGGACTGTATGCTGCCGCACACTGCCGTTTTCCACAATTTCCTTTGCCTTTGCCAGTGCGATGTCAATGTGGCTGCATATGTTCTCTTCGCCAATCATGTCGTAGAATCCGGCATGTCCGAGCACCTTGTGTACCTTCGGATTCACGCCCGAGAGCACAATCCTTATTCCTTCTTTCTGGCTCATCAGGCACATGTTCGACAGATTGTGTATGCCGGTGGAGTCTACAAACGGCACCTTTCTCATTCTTATTATGCGCACTTTCGGCCTCTCGCCCATATTAGCCATTATTTCCTCGAACCTGTTTCCGGCACCGAAGAAGTAAGGACCGTTTATCTCATACACCTCCACACCCTTGGGTATGGCGAGGTGTTCGTTGTTCTCGTGTTCGAGGTCGGTGTCCTCGTAGGGGTCAATCTCGTCGAGCACCACCTTCACGTCTGTCGTCTCCGCCATTCGTCTCATGAAGAGCAGGCATGCTATTATCAGTCCCACTTCTATCGCGATGGTCAGGTCGAAGATGATGGTCAGCAGGAATGTTATTACAAGTACGGTTATGTCGCTCTTCGGATTCTTCAGAAGCGTCACGAACGAACGCCATCCGCACATGCCGTATGCCACCACCACGAGCACTCCGGCAAGGCATGCCATCGGTATGTATCTTGCCAGTGGCATAAGGAAAAGGAATATGAGCAGCAGCACCACAGCGTGTACTATTCCGGCTACCGGCGTCTTTCCTCCGTTGTTGATGTTGGTCATGGTGCGTGCTATGGCTCCCGTTGCAGGTATGCCTCCGAAAAGTGGAGATACGAGGTTGGCTATTCCCTGACCCATAAGTTCGGTGTTGGAGTCGTGACGGTCGCCCGTCACACCGTCTGCTACCGTAGCCGAGAGCAGGCTCTCTATGGCTCCGAGTATGGCGATGGTGAATGCCGGAGACACGAGAGCCTTCACTGTCGCCCACGTCATTTCAGGCAGTTGCGCGTCGGGAAGCCCTGAGTTAATGGAGAAACGGTCGCCAATGGTCTCTACGGACATCACTCCGAACCGGTTTTTAAGTACTGCGGCAAACAGTGTCATCAGTATTATGGCGATGAGCGAACCGGGAATCTTCTTGCTGAATCTCGGTGTGGCGGATATTATGACGATGCTCATCACACCTATTAAAACACTCCACATGTCGGCAGTGTGGAAATTCCGGAAATAGGCTATCCACTTTTCGGTGAAGTCTGACGGCATGTCGCTTATTGTCATTCCGAACAGGTCCTTTATCTGTGTGGTGAAAATCGTGACGGCAATACCGCCGGTGAATCCCACAATTATGGGATAGGGAATGAACTTTATGATGGTGCCCAGCTGCAGAAGTCCGAAGAGCAGCAGGAACACTCCAGCCATGAGCGTGGCTATGGTGAGCCCTTGCATGCCGTATTGCTGTATTATACCATATATTATTACGATGAAAGCTCCGGTGGGTCCGCCTATCTGTACCTTGCTGCCTCCTGCCATCGAGATGATGAAGCCTGCCACTATGGCGGTGATGATGCCTTTCTCCGGTGTCACTCCCGAGGCTATGCCGAAGGCTATGGCAAGCGGCAGAGCCACGATGCCCACTATCACTCCTGCCATGACATCAGCCATGAAGGTCTTCCGGTTGTAGTTTCTGAGCGTTGAAATAAGTTTCGGTCTGAATGTCAGTACTCTCATTTTTCCTCTTGTCTTTAGTTCTCCTTGAATATCCTGAAAGATAAAACAACTGTAAATTTTTATTAATTTATATTGCAAAGGTAATACTTTTACGGATAGAAACAAAACCATTTGTCGTATTTTTACCGCAAATTGCAAACACTACATGACAAAATGCAGGGGAAGACAACCGCGAAGCCGGTGCTTGTGTCATTATGTTCCGGTGTTCGGGAGCGTCTTTATATATGTAAGGAGGATATACTGCATGGATGCGGAGGCCATTAGTCTGAGATATGCGAAATAAGACAATTAAAACCGGCAATCACCGGATGCGTATGTCCGCAATACTCGCGTATTTCCAGCCGGATTCTTTTTTGCCGCGTATGGCTCGGAAATGAGCGGTTTGCGCAATGCGTTGTCAGTCAGTAGATTGTGAAATAATGTGCTCCGGAAGTCTTATTGTTGTCGTGCGGAACGGTGCTTTCGGACTTGCGAAACAGGCTTTCCTGTAGTGCCAAACGTGCTGTCTGGTGTCGTCAGAGAGCCTTCCACGCATTGCGGAACGGGCTTTTCGGGAGTGAAGAACGCCTGCGTACTGTTGGCGGAATATATTTTTCATGACTTCCGGAAGGCTTTTCCTGCTGTTACGCATTCTGTAAGCAGGAAAATCGGAGTGTTAAAATAATCTCGGATTTAAGTTAATTCCATCTCTGTGCGGCAGGGGAGTCATTAAGGGAGAGCCATGCCGTGTCCTTCCGGTGCGTTATATATAAATGTGAAATGCCGCCTCATGCCTCATGCTGCACATACAGCCATTGCCCGCTGTCAGGACGTCTTTGCCCTTTCATGACGGTTTTCACATATGGCGCAATGCGCATTACGCCTCATTGCCGCCATCATTCCTGTCGTCCCGACATGCGTAGTAGAAGGAGTGTGGACATAATTGCTGTTCGGCTGTCGTGGAGGGGGACGGACGTGTGTTATATGCCATGACACCGGGAACGCGCCATGACGGTCTTGCGGAAAAGATTGTATGCTTGGATGTAAATGAAAAAGTCCGGTCCCGAAAGACCGGACTTAAACCCTAATCGGTCATTTTGTTCTATCAGCACTTCGTTCTGCCTACATGCTGTTTTTATCGCTCTTTTGTATGGATGTGATGGGCATCAACGTGCAAAAATCGGAAAACAGGATGGCGGCATCAGCGCGGAAAAAATAAAGAAAGTCGACAATAGATTATAAAACAGCCATAACTGTATTAAGACCGGGTCGGGCTGAATTGGCTGTACGCATCACGCGCGAGCCTTATTTCTTCTCTTTCAGGATGTCGCGTATCTCCGTAAGCAGAACCTCTTCCTTGGAAGGTGCCGGAGCTGCGGGCTTTTCCTTCTCCCCAGCTTTCTTTTTCATCATCTTGTTGATGAGCTTTATCATGAGGAAAACACAGAAAGCGATGATGGTGAAGTCGATGACAGTCTGTATGAAACTGCCGTAGTTGATTGTCGCCGGTGCCACGCCCTCTGCTGCATCATGGATGGACGGCAGGGTCACTTTCAGGTCGTTGAAGTTCACTCCACCTATCAGCCAGCCTATCGGAGGCATTATTATGTCATTCACTATTGACGACACAATCTTCCCGAAAGCGCCTCCGATGATTACACCCACAGCCATGTCGACAACGTTGCCCCTAATGGCGAAATCCTTAAACTCTTTAAAGAAACTTTTCATACTTGAATTTTATATTATTTAATACTGTAATTCGATGCAAATATAGAATTTATTTTGTAACTTTGCACACGTCAGACGAAGAAAAGTGAATTTATTTGCGATATTCGCGTCGGGGCGTGCCGGCAACCCCGTATTCTGACTGTCGGCAGCCACCCCGTATTTAAGGATAATATATTTTAACCCTTTATAAAACATAAAGTAAAATGATAAAAATTGGTATTAACGGATTTGGTCGTATCGGCCGTTTCGTTTTTCGCGCTGCACAGAACCGCGATGACATTCAGGTAGTAGGTATCAACGATCTTTGCCCGGTTGACTACTTGGCATACATGCTCAAGTATGACACAATGCACGGTGCTTTCAACGGTACTATCGATGTAGACGTTGAGAACAGCAAGCTCATTGTCAACGGCAAGGAAATCCGCGTTACAGCAGAGCGCAACCCCGCTGACCTGAAGTGGAACGAAGTAGAGGCTGAATATGTAGTTGAATCTACAGGTCTGTTCCTTACAAAGGAGAAGGCTCAGGCTCACATCGAGGCTGGTGCTAAATATGTTGTTATGTCTGCTCCTTCAAAGGACGATACTCCAATGTTCGTTTGCGGTGTTAACTTCGACAAGTATGTAAAGGGCACACAGTTCGTATCAAACGCATCTTGCACAACAAACTGTCTGGCTCCTATAGCCAAGGTTCTGAACGACAAGTTCGGCATCACAGACGGTCTTATGACAACCGTACACTCTACAACAGCTACACAGAAGACTGTTGACGGTCCGTCTATGAAGGACTGGCGTGGCGGCCGCGCTGCTTCAGGCAACATCATCCCGTCTTCTACAGGTGCTGCAAAGGCTGTAGGTAAGGTTATTCCTGAACTGAACGGCAAGCTGACAGGTATGTCTATGCGTGTTCCTACTCTTGACGTTTCTGTAGTAGACCTGACTGTAAACCTCGCAAAACCGGCTACATATGCTGAGATATGCGCTGCTATGAAAGAGGCTTCTGAGGGCGAGCTCAAGGGTGTACTGGGATACACAGAGGACGCTGTGGTTTCTTCAGACTTCCTGGGCGACACACGCACTTCTATCTTCGACGCTAAAGCAGGTATCGCTCTGACAGACACATTCGTAAAGGTTGTTTCTTGGTATGACAATGAGATCGGTTACTCTAACAAGGTTCTCGAACTCATCGCTCACATGAAGAAAGTTAACGGATAAGTAAAGGAAAGGAGCGGAGCTGTCCTTGACGGAGACCTATGGTTTACGTCCTGAGATGGCAAAACTTCGCTTATACCGATAAAAACAGAGCCGTCCGGTATTGCCGGACGGCTTTTTTTTATTATTTTTGTCGGCGGATGTCAAAATTGATTACCATATTGGGACCGACGGCAAGCGGAAAGACCGCGCTTGCGGCAGCTCTGGCTTATGAGACCGGAGCGGAGATAATCAGTGCCGACTCGCGCCAGGTGTATCGCGGGATGACCATCGGTACAGGCAAGGATCTTGACGATTATGTGGTGAACGGGACACAGATAAAATACCATCTTATAGACATCGTTGACCCGGGATACAAATATAACATATACGAATACCAGCGCGACTTCCATAAAATATATTCGGAGATAAGGCAAAGAGGCGTCATGCCGATACTCTGCGGAGGCTCCGGGCTTTACATAGAAAGTGTGCTGAAGGGATACTCGCTGTCCACCGTGCCGCAGAACGCGGAACTGCGGCGGAGCCTTTCGGGCAAGACGCTTGAGGAACTGACGGCTATTCTCACAGAGATGAAGGCGCGCAACCGTTCGTGTATGCACAACCGCTCTGATGTGGACACGGCTCAGAGAGCGGTGAGGGCAATAGAGATAGAGGAGTATAACCTGAGTCATCCGTCGTCGAACAGGGATTTCCCTCCGGTGGAGTCGGTTATAATAGGTGTGGACATCGACCGTGAAAGCCGGCGCGCGAGAATAACAGAGCGGCTCAGACAACGTCTTGGGCACGGTCTTGTGGAGGAGGTGGAAGGGCTGCTCGGCAGCGGGTTGTCTGCGGAGGACCTTATATATTATGGTCTGGAATATAAATATGTGACGGAATACGTGACGGGCAGAATCACCCGCGACGAAATGTTCAGGAGTCTCGAGATTGCCATACACCAGTTCGCAAAGCGTCAGATGACGTGGTTCAGAGGCATGGAGCGGCGCGGATTTACCATAAACTGGATAGACTGGCACATGCCGCTGGCTGACAAGCTGGAACATATAAGGAAACTAATTGTTACACAATCATAGCATCGATATGGATAATGACAAGCGATGGGGCATTCTTTACTGTCCCAAACACGACGATAAAAGACACAAAAGCAAACGCTGGAACAAGATAGAGAAGTGTTTGCGGGACAACGGCATTGACTTCGATTACGTGCAGAGCGAGAGCATGGCGGGTGTGGAAAGGCTTGTCAGGATGATGATAAACAACGGCTATAAGACAATAGTCATTGTGGGCGGCGATTCCGCTCTCAACGATGCTGTGAACTGTCTTATGCAGATGGAGGCGAAAGTGCGCGACGGGATATCGCTCGGAGTGATACCAAACGGCATCATCAACGACTTCGCGCATTTCTGGGGACTGCGTGAAAGCGAGCCGGAGAAGGCTGTGGAGTCGCTGAAGAACCATCGTGTGAGGAAGATAGATCTCGGATGTGTGAGATACACAAACCGCAAGGGAGAGGCTTGCAGACGATATTTCCTCAACTGTGTCAATATTGGTTTCATAGCTTCGGTGATGAACATACGCCGCCGGACGCGCCGATTTTTCGGATCGCGCACGCTTTCATACGTCTCTTCTTTCATACTTATGATATTCCAGCGTATGGAATACAGAATGCATCTGAAGATAAATACGGATGTCGTGAAGCGCAATGTCATGACGGTGTGTGTGGGAAACGCATCGGGCTACGGACAGACTCCGAATGCCGTTCCGTATAACGGCTTGCTCGATGTCTCGGTGGTTTATCATCCGGAAATGACACAGCTGTTTGAAGGAATATACCTGTTTCTTAAAGGAAAGTTCCTCAATCATAAGAGCGTGCATCCTTACCGCACCCAGAAAGTGGAAGTGGTGGAGGCGCACAAGGCACCTGTCGGCATAGACGGACGGATGATGAACGCTCCCGTCGGACCGTTTAATATAACGGTGGAGCAGGAGGTCGTCAATTTCATAATACCGCAGTGATATCCGCGTGCGTGCATAAGGGCTGTTCAGTTCAGGCTTCCGGCGTGCGCACTGTTTCCTCCTCCGCTATGCGGAAAAGCCTTTCCTGAACGGCTTCCCGTACCTTATTCCGAAGCAAAACCATGACTTATACATATCTGTAACCTTTCCTTGACATCAGTCTCCGTACATTGCACAGTGTCTCTTATCATTATATGTTGCAATGACACGACATTTTGTTAATGTCATTTCATGATATACGAATTTACGGAAAATACTTTGGAGAAATGTAAAAATGTGCCTGTTATCAAAAATATGCATGTATTTTCTTTGCGATTATATTAAAAATTATTACCTTTGGAAGTGTTAATGTAGAATCTATAAAGATAGCTAACCATAATAATTACTTAATATAAAACCTTAAAACTATGGGTTATTTGCGATTTGAAAAAGCTCTGATGACAAATCTCGAAGAGTCTCTCTCAAGAGAATTGCTTAGGACCAATCGCTCGGGCGCTTATTCCTGTTCGACAATAGTTGACTGTAATACACGCAAGTATCATGGTCTGCTTGTCGTTCCTGTCCCTGAGCTGGATGATGAAAATCATGTGTTGTTGTCCTCTCTTGATACAACTGTTATACAGCATGGAGCAGAGTTTAATCTCGGACTTCATAAGTATAACGGGGAGAATTTCAATCCGAAAGGACACAAATACATTCGTGAGTTTGATTGTGACAAGGTTCCTACAACCTTATACCGTGTCGGAGGAGTGCTGCTGAAGAAAGAAGTGGTGTTCCAGCATTATGAGGACAGGATTCTCATACGCTACACACTGGTGGACGCGCATTCGGAGACAAAGCTGCGTTTCAAGCCGTTTCTGGCATTCAGGAGCGTAAGGCAGTTCACCCATGAGAATTCTGTGGCTTCACGTGATTACTCCAATGTGGAGAACGGAATATCCACATGCATGTATGCCGGATACCCGGATCTTTACATGCAGTTCAGTAAGGGCAACACGTTCGTGTTCCAGCCGGACTGGTATCGCAATGTGGAATATCCCAAAGAACAGGAACGCGGATATGCCTCAAACGAAGACCTGTATGTTCCGGGATATTTTGAGATGGATATAAAGAAGGGAGAGAGTGTCGTTTTTGCGGCGTCCACGTCTGCCAGCAACACCGGAGAGCTTCAGCAACTGTTTGACAAAGAGGTGAGCGAGCGCAATCCGAGAGACAACTTCTTCCACTGTCTTGTGAACGCGGCTCACCAGTTCCATAACAGGGCAAGCAATGACGACCGGTATATTCTTGCCGGATATCCGTGGTTCAAGAGCCGTGCGCGCGACACGTTCATCGCTCTTCCGGGTCTTACTCTCTCTATAGAGGAGCAGGATTATTTCGAACTTGTGATGAAGACAGCGGAGCGCGGACTGCGCGAGTTTATGGAAGGCAAACCGCTGTCGGTGAAGATTTACGAGATTGAACAGCCTGACGTACTGCTATGGGCGGTATGGGCAATACAGCAGTATGAGAAGCATGTGGGAAGCGAGAAGTGCTTCCAGATGTATGGTGCATTGCTCAAGGATATCGTATATTATATCATTGACGGCAAGCATCCGAACCTTATATTGAAAGAAAACGGTCTTTTGTATAGCAACGGACGCGAAAAAGCCGTCACATGGATGAACTCGACAGTGAACGGCAGACCTGTCGTTCCGAGAACAGGATATATTGTAGAGTTCAACGCATTGTGGTATAACGCGCTGTGTTTCTGCTCTTCGGTAGCGACAACCGGCGGAGACCTCGAGGCTGCGTCGCGTCTGGAGAAGATGTCGGAACTGTGTATGCACTCTTTTGTAAGCACGTTCTTCAATGAGCATGGCTATCTGTTTGATTATGTCGACGGCGACAATGTTGACTGGAGCGTACGCCCGAATATGATATTTGCCGTCGCTCTGGAATACTCTCCATTGGATAAGGCTCAGAAAAAGAGTGTTCTTGACATGTGCACAAGGGAACTTCTTACTCAGAAGGGACTCCGTTCGCTGTCACCGAAAAGCGGAGGATACAACCCGATGTATGTCGGTCCGCAGACTCAAAGAGACCATGCCTATCATCAGGGAACGGCATGGCCGTGGCTCGGCGGATTCTATATGGAGGCATGCCTCAGGCTTTACAAGCGCACAAGACTGAGCTTTATAGAGCGCCAGATGGTGGGATATGAAGACGAGATGACACGCCATTGTGTCGGAACAATCCCCGAGCTGTTTGACGGAAATCCGCCTTTCAACGGCAGAGGAGCCATTTCCTTTGCCATAAATGTGGCGGAAATACTGCGTACATTGGAGTTTCTTGAAAAGTATAAATATTAATGTAAAGGAGGATTTTAGTTATGAAAGTCTTGATGTTCGGATGGGAGTATCCTCCTCATGTATATGGTGGACTGGCTACTGCGAATTATGGTATATCGGAAGGACTGCATGCTCAGGGTGACGTCAGCATAACCTTATGTCTTCCGAAACCTTGGGGAGATGAGAGCAAGCACGCTGCCGACATTCTGGCAATGAACGCGGTGCCTATCGCGTGGCGCGATGTCAGTTATGATTATGTGCAGAGCAGGATAGGCAATATTATGTCTCCTGACTTGTATTACAAGTTGCGTGACCATATATATGCTGATTTCAACTATATGCATGTCAATGATCTCGGGTGCATGGAGTTTGCCGGAGGATATCCGTCAAACCTGCATGAAGAAATCAACAATTATTCGATTATTGCCGGAGTTGTGGCGCGGCAGCAGGAGTTTGATATTATTCATGCCCACGACTGGCTCACTTTCCCGGCGGGAATAAATGCAAAATATGTAAGCGGAAAGCCTTTGTGCATACACGTTCATGCAACCGACTTTGACCGTTCTCGCGGAAAGGTCAATCCAACGGTGTATTCCATAGAGAAAGACGGAATGGACAACGCGGACTGTATAATGTGTGTTTCTGAGCTGACACGTCAGACTGTGATAAACCAGTACCATCAGGATCCGCGTAAATGTTTCACCGTTCATAATGCCGTTTATCCTTTGAGGCAGGAGTTTCAGGACATTCCACGCCCGGATCATACGGGAAAGGACAAGGTCGTGACGTTCCTCGGACGCATCACTATGCAGAAAGGTCCGGAGTATTTCGTTGAGGCTGCCAATATGGTATTGCACCGTACAAGGAACGTGCGCTTCTGTATGGCAGGCAGCGGAGACATGATGAACGCAATGATATACCTTGCCGCTGAACGCGGAATAGCAGACCGCTTCCATTTCCCGGGCTTCATGCGCGGTAAGGAAGTGTACGAATGTCTTAAAGACTCGGACGTATACGTAATGCCGTCGGTGAGCGAGCCGTTCGGAATATCGCCTCTTGAGGCTATGCAATGCGGCACTCCTACCATAATATCCAAGCAGAGCGGATGCGCGGAGATACTCAATAATTGTATAAAAGTGGATTATTGGGACATCCACGCGCTTGCCGACGCTATCTATTCGATATGCAGTAACGACAGCCTTTTCAAGTATCTGCAGAGCGAAGGAAGGAAAGAGGTCGACCAGATTACATGGGAGAAGGTTGGCGCATGGATAAGAGAGTTATATGAACGTACAATAAACCATCAACTATAAACTATAAATCAGGGAATCTATGAAAACGATTTGCTTATATTTCGAGATACATCAGATGATACAATTGAAACGTTATCGTTTCTTTGACATCGGTACAGATCATTATTATTATGATGATTATGAGAATGAGTTCAGAATAAACAACATTGCGGAACGGTCGTACATGCCCGCCCTGAACACCTTGCTGGAAATGATAAAGGCGCACAACGGCTACTTCAAAGTGGCTTTCTCGCTTTCCGGAGTAGGCATGGAGCAGCTTGAGATACACGCGCCGCAGGTGATAGAAAAGCTTCAGGAGCTTAACGAGACGGGCTGTGTGGAGTTTCTCGCAGAGCCATATTCACACGGACTTGCATCACTTGTCAACCATGAGAGTTTCGCCGCTGAGGTGAAGAGACAGTGTGAGAAGATGAAAGGATATTTCGGACAGACGCCCAAGGTGTTGCGTAATTCCTCCCTTATATACAGCGATGACATCGGTCAGCAGGTAGCAGACATGGGCTTCAAGGGTATGCTTACCGAAGGCGCGAAGCATGTTCTCGGCTGGAAATCTCCTCATTATGTATATTCGTGTGCCACGGCTCCTAAGCTGAAACTGTTGCTTCGCGATGTCAATCTGAGTGATGACATATCTCTGCGCTTCAACAACAGCGAATGGGAAGAGTTCCCGTTGTTCGCAGACAGATATGTGGACAAAATCGCAAACCTGAATGAAGACGAGAAGATAATAAACCTCTTCATGGAACTTTCGGCTCTTGGCATTGCACAGCCTTTGTCGAGCAACATCCTGGAATTCCTTAAGGCGATACCCGCATGTGCCAAAGAACGCAACATAGGATTTGCCACTCCGTCTGAGATATGTGAGACTGTGAACAGCGTAGGGACACTTGATGTACCCGACACTTTGAGCTGGACTGATGAGGAGCGTGACGTAAGCAGCTGGCTCGGAAACCCCATGCAGCGTGAGGCTTTCGACAAACTTTACGGCGTGGCAGACCGTGTGCGCATCGCGAACGACCCGCGTATAAATCAGGACTGGGATTATCTGCAGGCATCAAACAATTTCCGCCTGATGACGACAAAGCCTTCCAACGTCGGGCTTGACCGCGGAATATACAGCAGCGCGTTTGACGCTTTCACCAACTACATGAACATCCTGGGCGACTTCATCAGCCGTGTGAACTCTCTTTATCCTGATGAGATAGACAACGACGAGCTCAGTTCGCTTCTTACGACAATAAAGAATCAGGACGAGGAGATTGAGATGAAGAACAAGGAGATAGTGCGTTTGCAGACCAAAATAGAGAAGATTGAGGCTGCCGAGACAAAGCTCCGTGCCGAGATGGAGGCTATGGCGGCTCCTGCCGCAAAACCTGCGCCTGCCAAACCTGCCGTTAAAAAGAAAACAGCTTCAGCGACAAAAAGCAAGAGCAAGACGTCTGACGTAACAGAGAAATAACCGTCAGAAAATGTAGTCCCGACCTTGTCGGGGACTCAAATATAATAATAAAGGTTCCGGAAAAAGCATGATGTTTTCCGGAACCTTTTTTGTTTCCAGTTGTTAATCTTTCATTCAGTTTGACGTCATGCGAAGAATCATCATATACGGAAAATGCTGTTGTGGAAGTGTAAACAAAAAACAGACAGCCGAAAGACACGGCTGTCTGTTTTTATTTGAAGTCAGTAAGTTTCTTATCTGTTGATATATTTCTTACCGTTCTTGATTACTATGCCTTTGTAAGAGTCGTTCACGCGCTGTCCGGAGAGGTTGTATACAGGAGCGTTTGCGTCTTCTGTGTCTGTCTCAACCTTGTTGATGCCGGTTGCCAAGCCTGTTATTGAAATGTTTTTGATTTCCCATGTGCCGGCGGCCTCTTCTGTACTTGTATATTTGAAACCGATTTTGATTTTCTTGCCTGCATAAGGTGTGAGGTCAACAGTCTGTGTTTCAAAGTCCGACCAGTTGCCTGATTCCGGAAGAGTAGGATAGGTTATTGTAATCTGATTCCACTCACCGCCTTCTTCTTTTACCCAAAGTGTCGCTTCGTCCTCTACTGTTCCAAAGTATTTGTTTATGCACTGGTCAAAAGCGAGAGTAGCTTCTGCGATTTCTGTCATATTGATGGTGGGAGAAACAAGCCAGCTTTCAGCAGCCTTGTTTGAGCCTGCGTATGCCGATGCTTTCATGTAACCGTATTTGCTATCATGTTTCCACACGTATGTCAGATCAGACAGATTAACGTCTTCGATGACAAACGAGCCCTGGTCGTCCTTGAATGACTCTGAGTACGGAAGAGTTACTTCTGTGAGAACGGGGTTCTTAACCGTTATGGTGTATGATGCAGAACCAGATGCAAATTCGTCATTCTCTTCAGCCTGAGCCGTAATTGTTGCATTTCCCACAGCAACGATTGTAACCGCTCCTGTCTGAGCGTCAACAGTAGCTACTTCCTCATTGTCTGACGAATATGTGACGTCTGCGGTTGTCTCTTTTGTAAGAGTAGGAGCTGTGAAAGCCTCACCTATGGTTGCTGTTACTTCAGTCTCGCTGAACGCAAGCTGCGGATCCTTCTTTACAGGTGCCTCAGAACTCTGATATGTAACCTCGATTGTGTTGAAGCGGGATGTAGCACTACATGCGAAGTTGACGCTGTTTGATGAGCCTGTCCATGTCCCTCCGTTATTATCATATGTACCAACGGTTGTGCTGAGGTTCTTCGCAGTGCTGTTGGGCGATGAGAACACAATCGATGTGATGATATACTCGTTGGGCACAGATATTGTGATTGTGCCATCTTTATAGGTGCGCAGATGGTTGGGAGAGCCTTTCCACCAGCGTGACTTGCCTGCCAGCGTGAGTGTCACATTGCCTTCTTTGCACTCATATGGATCGGGGTTATAATCCTGTGTACTCCCGCTTAATAGAGTCATTCCATAAGCCTCATCGCCTGTAAAGACAAATTTTTCAGTCTCGGCATATATTGTGCTTGAAAGCATTGCCAGCAGACTGAATAGTGAAAAACGTAAAATTTTGTTCATAGTGATAATGTTTATTGGTTATTAAAATAAGTTTTACAAGAGCAAAGATAGGCAATATAACTCAAAGTTGCAACACATGTTATATTAAATTTCGGTTAAATAAATTGCAGACTCAGGCTTTCAGTGAGACTCTCATGCGTCATAATGTAGACAAAAAGCGTTATGCAGTGACGATAATGTTAAAAAAGATGCAATTATGTATGAAATATTTGGAATTGTCAAAGTAAAAGTTTATATTTGCGACATGATTTTTATGATTTCGAGATTTACGAAATCGTCCCTCGAGGTTGGTAGCATCCTGCGCCAACCTCTTTTTTGTTAAATAATTTGGTGTTTACGTTGAAAGTCTTTACCTTTGTAAACATTAAACCCCACTATTGTTTATCTTATATACGAACTAAAAAATATTTGCCTATCGATACAGTCTCTACTTAGGAATCAGAAAATATCAATAAAGATGAAAACAATTCACGATATGACCGACGAGGAGTTGGCGTTGTCATATATCGATGGGAACAACAGGGCGTTTGATTTGCTTCTGTCGCGCAATCAGTCAAAGCTTTTCTCGTATATTCTGTTTGTTGTGCGTGACCGCAACACTGCCGATGACATTTTTCAGGAGACTTTCGTGAAAGTCATATCCAAGCTTCAGCAGCGCAAATACACCACGAGCGGCAAGTTCGGGGCATGGATAATGCGCATTGCCCACAACGTGATAATGGACTGGTATCGTGAGCAGCGTCTTGGCAGGATAGTGGAGCCGACGCTCGACAACGACCTTTCCAACATGTGCGGCAACGAGTTCCTGGTGGGCAACATAGAGAACTACTTTGTCAACGAACAGGTGATGCGTGATGTGCGCAAGCTGCTCAACACCCTTCCCGCGCCTCAGCGCGAGGTTGTCTTCATGCGTTTCTATCAGCAGATGTCGTTCAAGGAGATTGCCGAGACAACCAACGTGAGCATCAACACAGCCTTGGGTCGCATGCGTTATGCCATACTCAATCTGCGCCGTCTTGCCAAAGACAACAACATAGCCTTGCAGCTTGCCTGACGTTGTCAGCCGTGCCGCAAGGTGTGTTTCAGAGAGCTGATTGTGGCTATGGGGTCGGCTGCCTTGAATATGTAGCTTCCGCTCACCAGCACGTCGGCTCCGGCTCTTACAAGCATGGGGGCTGTCTCAGCCTGAACACCTCCGTCCACCTCAATGAGAGCCTTGCTCTGCGACCTGTCTATGAGTGCGCGCAGTCTCTCCACTTTGTTTAAGGTGTTGGCTATGAACTTCTGTCCGCCGAAACCGGGATTGACGCTCATGAGCAGCACCATCTCCACATCGTTTATTATATCCTCCAGTACGCACACCGGTGTGGCTGGGTTCAGAGTCACGGCAGCCTTCATTCCGGCGGCGTGAATCTCCTGCACCGTACGGTGAAGATGCGTGCATGCCTCGTAGTGCACGTTCATTATCATGGCTCCGGTGGCTGCCACCTGCCTGATGTAGTTTTCCGGATGCACAATCATCAGATGCACGTCGAGCGGTTTGGTGCATGCTTTCGCCACGGCGTCTATTACCGGAAATCCGAACGAAATGTTGGGTACGAACACTCCGTCCATCACATCGAGGTGTAGCCAGTCCGCCTCGCTGCGGTTTATCATCTCAATCTCGTCTTTCAGATTGAGGAAATCTGCCGAAAGAAGTGACGGTGATATCAATGTTTCCATGTCAGTCCGCTCTTTTCAGTTAAGGCAGTACACCTCGTTGTGTCCGTTTATTTTCATCACTCTGTAGGTGTATGCAATCTGTCGGATGATGTTAAGAGTCATTTCCGACGGTTTCAGATCTTCAGGGGTAAAATGTTTCATAGGCAATTGTTAGTTCTTGTTTATATTCAGATAACGGCATATAACCGGGTTTATTACATACCGGCAGTATATTTTTAAATATTATTCCTACTTTAACCGTTTACACTTCATCATACCGCCCGAACCACTGTTATGTTTTGACGCAGGCTCCGCGTATGCATTCCGTGCTGCTTCCGCCATTATTTCCCGCGCTTTTGTCCGGTGCATGCAATTGCGCATTATGCAATAGAGAAAAAAAACCGCGTTACGGCAGTGCGGAACACGGATGATGCATAATGCCTGATTCGCTTCTAAAGCCGTATGGTCCGGTATGCCGCAGGATGTGTTCGCGTTTTGATTTTTTAAGTTAAATCGGGCAGACATATTATGCTCCGGCATTTCCCATTCCGGCTTCCGCAGCGCGTCTTTTTGCGTTCTGCACGTGCGTTTCATGCCAACTGCGGTCTCTTCCGGATGTGCCGGATTTGCAGGAAAGGCTCTTCCGGCGTTCCGGACGGTGTGTTTCGTGTGTCCGTAAAGCGTGTTTCGCATTGCCGGAAAGCCTCTTCCGTAAGGCGGAAAAGCCTTTTCCGCAATGATGTGGAAATGCTGTCGCAACGGTGTACCGGCATAATGCCCTGATATGCAGTGCTATACGCATGGCTATGAAAATGCGCGTTTTCGGACGCCATTCAGCTGTCTGTCGTAAACAACCGCCTCCTGCGGCGGCTGATTTAACATATGCCATTATCATGATGTATGTATTTTACACTTTCATATGTAGTCCGTGCCGTGTCATGGCTATGCTTCCGACACTGCCGTCCACCCGTCACCTCCTCACCGTATGCGTACTTATGACGATGTAAACAATGTATATATATTAATGTGTAACATGATTACATTTACAAGAAATTACAAAAAAAACATGCAAAAAGTTTGTCAGTTTGATAAAAATGTGTAGTTTTGCAACATCAGAGTCATTCAGACTGTCCGCTAATGCCGGGAATACCGTTTCCTGAAAAAGCGTGATGGCGCATGTTATGACAAGTATTAAACGAGACAATATGAAAAATGTAATGTTCACATCATGGTGGTGGCGTTTCTCAAGATTGAAAAAGTCGTGAGCAACACTGCCGTGTGAAAACTTGTAAATATATTCATAGGAGGCCTGTTCTTGCGACAGGTCTCCTTTTTGTTATATATACGGTTCAATCCGGAAAACTTAATGTAATGTCATTATGAAAGAATTATTGGAAAGAATACTCAATCATGAAAGCCTCACAAGGAAGGAGACTTGCGACATCCTTGTGGGCATAACGCGCGGCATGTATTCCAACGAGCAGCTCACGGCTCTGCTCACCGGCATACAGATGCGCGGCATAACAGTGGACGAGCTGCTCGGTTTCCGCGACGGCATACTTGCTACCGGTGTGCCTGCCGTCCTCGACTGCGACCGCTACATCGATGTGGTAGGTACGGGAGGCGACCGTAAGAACACGTTCAACATCTCCACCACGGCATGCTTTGTCATAGCCGGTGCGGGCTACAAGGTGGCAAAGCACGGCAATTATGCCGCCACGTCGACAAGCGGAGCGTCCAATGTGATAGAATGCCATGGCGTGAAGTTCACCAGCGACACGGCTCAGCTCAACCGCTCCATAAACGAGTGCGGCATAGCCTATCTGCATGCCCAGCTTTTCGCCAGGGCTATGAAGTGTGTCGGTCCTTTGCGTAAGGCTTTGCAGTTTCCCACATGTTTCAACCTGCTCGGACCGATAGTGAATCCGTCGCGCCCCTCTTGCCAGATGCTCGGAGTGGCAACGCTCGACCAGATGCGCCTTTATGACAGCGTGTATCGTGAGATAGGCATCGACTACGCCATAGTAAACAGCATCGACGGATATGACGAGATATCGCTCACCGGAGACTTCAAGGTCACGACAAACGACTACGAGCGTGTGTTCAGTCCGTCTGAGCTGGGACTACTGACGGCAGGTCCCGAGGAACTGACGGCAGGCGCGGACGAGACGCAGGCAGCCGAGATATTCGACAGTGTGCTTGAGAACAGGGCATTGCCTGCACAGAAAGACATTGTGATAGCCAACGCCGCTTTCGGCATACAGGTATATGAAAAAGGACGCAAGAGCATAGGTGAATGCATCGACATCGCCCGCGAGTCGATAGACAGCGGCAGGGCTCTTGCCACATTCCGTAAATTCGCAGAGATAAATTCATGATGGGAGATATACTTCAGGAGATAGTAGCCTGCAAGAAGGAGGAGGTGAGCCGGTTCAGGCAGACGCTTCCTGACCGTGAGATTCATGCCATGGCAGAGCGCGACATGGAGCGCGTGAACGTGACGGAGCGTCCGTCCATGAGGAAAGCCGTTATGGACTCGGCGACGGGCATCATAGCCGAGTTCAAGCGCAAGTCGCCTTCGGCAGGATGGATAAACCGTGACGCGCGTGCGGACAAGGTGCCACACGACTACGAGCACAACGGAGCCGCGGCGTTGAGCATACTGACAGACAGCCGCTTTTTCGGCGGTTGCGACGGCAATGTGGGCGAGGCACTTGCTTCAGGCGTCACTTTGCCCGTGCTGTATAAGAATTTCATAGTTGACGAGTATCAGCTTTTTCAGGCGCGTCTTAGCGGGGCTTCGGCTGTGCTGCTCATCGCTTCGGTGCTCACTGTGGACACGTGCCGCTCGTTTGCGCGTGTGGCACGCGGTCTCGGACTGGAGGTCCTGCTTGAGATGCACACCGCCCGCGAGCTGGAACATGCCGACTGCGACCCTGACATGTTCGGAGTGAACAACCGCAATCTCGGTACGTTTGTTACCGATGTGGCAAATTCCTTCCGCTTTGTCTCCGACCTTCCGCATGGCGCGTGCCTTGTGAGCGAGAGTGGACTTTCCGACCCTTCGGTGGTGAGTCTTCTGCGTGATGCAGGATACAGAGGTTTTCTTGTCGGCGGACATTTCATGAGCAGTCCCGACCCCGGCAAGGCTTTGGCTGACTTTATTTCAAAAATTAAAATATAATATTATGATAGTAAAAGTATGCGGCATGCGCGATGCCGGAAACATTCGCGCTGTGAAGGAGGCGGGAGCCGACATGGCGGGGCTCGTGTTCTGCAAGGAAAGCCCGCGCTATGTGAGTATGGTGAATTCGCGTTCGGGACTCATTCCCGATTTCCCGGACAGGCGTTTCGCCGCCGGAAACGGCTGCGGGCGCAAGCCGGCTGATGGCATCACGCTCGTGGGAGTGTTTGCTGACGACATGCCTCAGAACATCATCACGAGAGTATACAACTACGGACTCGACTGCGTGCAGCTGCATGGGGACGAGAGCACGGTGATGATAGACAACCTGCGCCGCACGATTGACCCTGACATCCGGTCAGGACTGAAAATCATCAAGGCAATCCATGTTTCGGGAAGAGACGATTTCGGGAAATGTGCGGAGTATGAGGGACATGTTGACATGTTTCTTTTCGATACTGCGTGTGAGGAACGTGGAGGCAGCGGCAGGCAGTTCGACTGGGATATGCTTGACTCTTATTCATGCCAGACGCCTTTCTTGCTGAGCGGAGGCATAGGTCCTGAAGACGCTGACAGAATCAGGATGATATCGCATCCCATGTTTGCGGGCGTGGACATAAACTCGCGTTTCGAGACGGCTCCGGCAGTCAAGGACGCGGCGAAGGTCGCCGATTTTATAGAAAGGCTGCGTAGTTAGCGCAAAGGCAGATACCAGGAAGCCTGTCATTTTCATGTCGTTGGAACAAAAAACATCTATTATGAACAGAATAAACAGAATGTTCGCAGAACGCGGTGAGCGCAAGCTGTTGTCAGTATATTTCTGCGCGGGATGTCCGGTAGCCGGAAACACAGGCGAAGTGCTGAAGGCACTGCAGGGCAGAGGCGTGGATATGGTGGAGGTGGGTGTGCCGTTCAGCGCGCCTCTTGCCGACGGACCGGTGATTCAGCACGCGGCGTCTGTGTCGCTTAAAAACGGCACCACTCTCAACGGTATACTCTCAGAGCTTTACGAGGTGAGGGCGGAGATAACCGTTCCGGTAGTCATCATGTGCTATCTCAACGTGATATTGCGCCACGGTTTGGAGCGGTTCTTCATGAGGTGTGTCGACTGCGGGGTGTCTGGAGTCATCATCCCTGATTTGCCTCTTGCCGATTATCTTGCAAGTGTAAAGCCTCTTGCGGACAAATACGGAGTGAGCGTGATAATGATGATTACCCCGGAGACGGACGATGAACGCATACGTCTTATAGACAATAACACCGAAAGCTTCATATACATGGTGAGCTGTGCGGGCACCACAGGGGCAAGAGACAGTTTTGACGGCAGTGTCACGGAGTACTTCAGGCATGTGGGAAGTCTCGGACTTAAGAATCCGTGCATGACCGGTTTCGGCATAAGCAACAGGCAGACTCTCGACAGTGCCCGGCAGTATTCGGCGGGAGCGATAATAGGAAGCAGGTTTGTGACGCTGCTCAATGAATGCGGGGATGCCGAGAAGGCAGCCGACGCCCTGTATCAGACTCTCGGATTGTGATATGCGGCGAGTCATAATGTAAACACGATTAAAACGAAAAAGAATATGAGTGGAAACTGTATTGCTGACAGAAACGGGTATTACGGACGTTTCGGAGGCGCGTATGTGCCGGAGATTCTCCACAAGTGTGTGACCGATCTGCAGGACTCATACCGCAGCATAATAGACAGTGAGGAGTTCAGGAAGGAATATCATGAGTTGCTCAGAGACTATGTGGGCAGACCGTCTCCGTTGTATCATGCAAGACGCATGAGCGCAAAATACGGATGCAGGCTTTATCTTAAACGTGAGGATTTGAACCATACCGGAGCGCATAAGATAAACAACACGGTGGGGCAGATACTGATGGCACGCAGGATGGGAAAGACACGCATCATAGCGGAGACAGGTGCCGGACAGCACGGAGTGGCTACGGCAACCGTGTGCGCGCTTATGGGCATGAGGTGTGAGATTTTCATGGGCAAGACCGATGTGGAGCGTCAGCACACAAATGTGGAACGTATGAAGATGCTCGGCGCGGAGGTACATCCCGTGACAACCAGCAACATGACGCTGAGCGACGCCTGCTCGGAAGCCATACGCGACTGGTGCTCGCATCCGAATGACACATTCTATATCGTAGGCAGCACAATGGGACCGCACCCGTATCCTGATATTGTGGCAAGGATGCAAAGTGTCATTTCTGAGGAAATAAAGTGGCAGCTGAAGGAAAAGACCGGACGCGACTATCCGGATTATCTCATAGCCTGTGTCGGAGGAGGAAGCAACTCTGCCGGAACGATGTATCATTATGCCGATGACATGCGTGTGAGGATGATACTTGCCGAGGCGGGAGGATGCGGCATCGGCTCGGGACGGACGGCGGCTACGGTGCATTGCGGAACGGAAGGTATTCTGCACGGCGCGCGTACGCTCGTGATGCAGACACCGGACGGACAGATAGAAGAGGCGTTCAGCATATCTGCCGGACTCGACTATCCCGGTATAGGTCCCATGCATGCGCATATGGTAGATGAGGGTAGGGTGAAGGTGATTGCTGTAAACGATGACGAGGCGGTGAGAGCAGGATATGAGCTGACACGCCTCGAGGGCATCATCCCTGCACTCGAGAGCGCGCATGCCCTTGCCGTACTACCGAAAATGAGTTTTTCGCCTGACGATGTTGTGGTGCTTACGGTAAGCGGACGTGGAGACAAGGACGTGTGTACGTATCTTGCCAACAGAAGCATGGCTGGCGAATACGGCGACTTCTGAAATGCGGCGGAATAAGAAGAGATGTAGAAAACAATATGTATGAATGATTCAGTAGCTGTTCAAAATTAACCGATATTATAAAAATACTTATATGTTATATATATCTTTGCCATCATCCTGTGCTCTCTTCAGGGCTTCATTCCAAAGTCTCATCGGTCGTGTAGCCCGCTACACTCCCTCTTCGTCTTTGAAATGTAGCTCCTGAACAGTACACAATATGATGGCAATTAATTTAGAACATCTACTTTAAAATTTACGTGATATGGATAAGACTGTGTATGCCTATCATACTGAGACGCGAACAATGCTCGCTGACATAAATACTCCGGTGGCTGTGTATATGCGGCTGCGCGACCTTTACCCGCAAAGCGTGTTGATGGAAAGTTCTGATTATCACAACTCGTCGAACAGCAGGTCGTATATAGGAATAAATCCGATTGCAAGCATATCTGTATGCGACGGACTGGTGGAAATGAAATTCCCTGACGGCTCTTTGGAGACCCGCAGCATAAGTGAGGACTTCGGTTGCGACGACGCCATAAACAGTTTTCTCGGCAGGTTCAGGGTCTCAGGCGACGGAGCATGCAGTTGCGGGGTGTTCGGATATATGGCATTCGACGCCGTGAAATATTTTGAGAATATCCCTGTAAAGACAACGCCGACCGAGGACGGGGGAATTCCAGACATATTATATATAATGTATAAGGACATAATAGTGTTCGAGCATTATACCAGCAGAATGACAGTCACCGTGATGTGTGAGGAAAACTGTGGCGGGCATGCGGAAGACTGCGCCAATGACGAACTTGACATGCTGGAGCATGACATAAACAGGCTGACTGTAAGGGAGTATGGTTTCAGGGCTGTCGGTGGATGTGTCTCCACTCTGACAGATGATGAGCACAAGGCAAACATACGCCGGGGCATTCGGCATTGTCTGAAAGGAGACGTCTTTCAGATAGTTCTCTCGCGACGGTTCATGCAAAAATATACAGGCGATGACTTCAAACTGTACCGTACGTTAAGAAGCATCAATCCGAGTCCGTATCTGTTTTATTTTGATTTCGGGGGATTCCGCATCTTCGGTTCATCGCCTGAGACACATTGCCGTATAGAGAGCGGCAGGGCATATATAGACCCGATTGCCGGAACGACGGGACGCACCGGCTGTGAGGCACAGGACATCAAGGCGGCTGAGTATCTGCGGAACGACGCTAAGGAGAATGCCGAACACGTGATGCTCGTGGATCTTGCCCGTAATGATCTGAGCCGTAACTGCCACGGAGTGAAGCTTGATTTCTTTAAAGACATGCAGTTCTATTCGCATGTCATACATCTGGTAAGCCGTGTGAGCGGAACGCTTGACAAGTACTCCAACCCTGTCAGGACATTCATCGACACGTTTCCTGCCGGTACGCTGTCAGGTGCTCCGAAAGTGAGGGCGATGCAGCTGATAAGCGAATATGAGCCGCACAGCCGTGGCGCGTACGGAGGATGTATAGGCTATATAGGACTGGACGGCAGTCTGAATCAGGCGATAACGATACGCACGTTTATAAGCAGGAACAATGAACTGTGCTTTCAGGCAGGCGGAGGCATTGTCGCCGCAAGCGATGAGGACTACGAACTGCAGGAGGTGAACAATAAGCTTGCGGCATTGCGCAAGGCTGTTGAACTGGCTGAAAATATATGATGTTATGAAAAAAATACTGATAGTAGACAATTATGACTCCTTTACATACAATCTGTCACATATGGTAAAGGAACTCGGTGCCGATGTGACCGTTCTCCGTAACGACAGTTTTGATTTGGGCGGTCTGGGAGTGTTCGACGGCATCATTCTCAGTCCCGGTCCGGGAATCCCCTCAGAGGCGGGCATGCTGATGGACGTTGTAAGAACGTATGGCGGTTCAAAGCCTTTGCTGGGAGTGTGTCTCGGCCATCAGGCAATAGGCGAGGTGTTCGGCGCGAGGCTTGTGAACATGAAGTCGGTGTGCCACGGAATGCAGACCGAATGCCGTAAGCTGGTGGACGACTGTATCTTCAACGGTCTGTCCGAACGCTTTTATGTCGGACGTTATCACAGTTGGGTTATTGATAGAAACGGTTTCCCGGACAGTCTGGAGGTGACGGCTGTCGCTGATGACGGACAGATAATGGCGGTAAGGCATAGGGAGTATGACGTGCGCGGAATACAGTTTCATCCGGAAAGCGTGCTTACGCCTCAGGGCAAGACCATCGTAGGCAACTGGCTCGGGATGTGTGTGCCGTAGGATGCGAATGTGTGATTCGCAGACTGGAAAACAGAAAAGCAGTGTATGACTGTGTCGTGGCAGAGGAGCGTGAGCCCGTCACCTACAGTCATGCACTGCTTATGTGAAAAACTTGCTTTGTGTTGTCAGAACTCTGATGTGAAGTGGAACCTGATGTGCTTGAAGTCCTGCTGCGCCATGCTGAGTACGTAGCCGGAGTCGGCAAGGAACACATCGCGCCCTTCGCGGTCTTTTGCCATATACTGGAACTTGCGTTTCTTGAACGACTCGAACTCCGCCTCGTCGTCGCTTTCTATCCAGCATGCCTTGTAGAGATGTACCGGTTCCCAACGGCATTTCGCGTTGTATTCGTTCTCAAGCCTGTACTGAATGACCTCAAACTGCAGTTGTCCGACCGTTCCGATAATCTTGCGTCCGTTGAACTGGTTGACAAACAGCTGTGCCACACCCTCGTCCATGAGCTGGCTGATGCCTTTCTCAAGTTGCTTTGACTTCATGGGGTCGTCATTCTCTATGTACTTGAACATTTCCGGCGAGAACGACGGCAGTCCGCGGAAGTGAAGCTGCTCTCCGTCTGTCAGCGTGTCGCCAATCTTGAATATGCCGTTGTCGGGCAGTCCTACGATGTCGCCCGGATAGGCCTCATCAATGGTGCTCTTGCGCTGTGCCATGAATTGTGTTGGCGAAGAGAAGCGCACCGTCTTGCCAAGACGCACGTGCAGATAAGGGTGGTTGCGCTCGAACTTTCCGCTGCACACCTTGCAGTAGGCGATGCATGAGCGGTGGTTGGGGTCGATGTTGGCGGTTATCTTGAATATGAATCCAGTGAATCTCGGCTCCTCCGGGTAGATGTCGCGCTCCTCAGCCTTTGTGGGCTTTGGCGACGGAGCTATTTCTACAAAACAGTTGAGCAACTCCTGCACACCGAAGTTGTTGAGTGCGGAGCCGAAGAACACCGGAGCCACCTTTGCGGCGCGATATGACTCCACATCGAACTCAGGGTAGACACCGTCTATCAGTTCGATGTCATCGCGCAGTTGTCTGGCATCCTGCTCTCCGATGTGGCTTTCCAGCTCCTCGCTGTTGACGTCAATCTCTACTTTTTCGGTAACGCGCTGCTTGTCGGGCTTGAACAGGTCGAGCTTGTTCTCGTATATGTTGTATACGCCTTTGAACTTCGCTCCTATGTTGATGGGCCACGAGAGAGGGCGCACGCTTATGCTCAGCTCTTCCTCAAGTTCGTCGAGCAGGTCGAACGGGTCGCGTCCTTCGCGGTCCATCTTGTTGATGAATATGATGACAGGCGTGTTGCGCATGCGGCACACTTCCATTAGTTTGCGTGTCTGTGTCTCCACACCTTTGGCACCGTCTACTACGATTATTGCAGAGTCGACGGCTGTCAGTGTGCGGTAGGTGTCCTCAGCGAAGTCCTGGTGACCGGGTGTGTCGAGTATGTTTATCTTATATCCGTTGTAGTCGAACTCCATCACTGAGGTAGAGACCGATATTCCGCGCTGCTTCTCTATCTCCATCCAGTCGGATGTGGCGGTCTTGCGTATCTTGTTGTTTTTTACGGCTCCCGCCACCTGTATCTGTCCGCCGAACAGCAGGAACTTCTCGGTGAGTGTGGTCTTTCCGGCATCCGGATGTGATATTATGGCGAATGTCCTTCTTCTTGAAATCTCCTGATTCATCGTCTATTTGTTTAGTATGGTGATACATTCGGCAAGGCTGTCCTCCCAATAAGGTATCTCGATATTGTAAGTCTGCTTGAATTTTGTCTTGTCGAGCACCGAGTAGTGCGGTCGTGACGCCGGTGTGGGGTATTCGGATGTGTGTATCGGGCGTACGTGGCATGTGCTTATGCCGCTCAGACGGTGTATGGCTTTCGTGAAGTCGTACCAGCTTATGACACCTTCGTTTGAGAAATGGTAGATTCCCGGTACGATGCCCTGTTCGACGGCAGTCATTATCGCCACGGCAAGGTCGCGCGCATAAGTCGGCGTGCCTATCTGGTCGAATATGACGTTGAGCTGCTCCTTTTCTTTACCGAGGCGCATCATTGTCTTCACGAAGTTGTTTCCGAAAGAGCTGTAGAGCCACGCCGTGCGTATTATCATGGCGTCGGGACAAGCCTGCATGACTGCTTTCTCACCGTCGAGCTTGGTCTTTCCGTATACGCTGTCGGGGCACGGAGTGTCTGTCTCAACGTATGGCGTGTGTTTTGTTCCGTCGAACACGTAGTCGGTGGAAACCTGTATCATGTGACCGTTTCTCTTGGCGACAGCCTCGGCAAGATATGCAGGAGCCTCTGCGTTGAGCGTCCTGCACAGTCCGCTGTTGCTCTCTGCCTTGTCTACAGCCGTGTATGCCGCGCAGTTGATGATGACATCTATGCTGTTGGACGACACAAACCTTCCGATGGCTTCAGCGTCGGTGATGTCGAGCTCATTCACATCGGTGTTGAAAAAAGTATGTTGCGGATAGTTCTTTTCAATTAAGCGGAGTTCGTTTCCCAGCTGTCCGTTACAGCCTGTAATCAAGATGTTCATATTGTCTCAGTATTTTTAGTCTTCGTCAAAAATCAAACCTTCCTTTTTGTCTTTCATATAATAATCGTTCAGCATTCCGATGAATGTAGATATCTCCTTTATCGCATGCTCTGTGTCGGGGCTTATCTGCCTGTTCTGAAGCCGCAGCATCATTGTGCCGTACAGGGCGTTCATGCATGTTTCTATCTCATTGAGGTTTTTGTCACCTTTGTTTCTCAGTTCCACGATGAACGGCAACACCTTGTAGTATTCCGCATTGTAGAACGGGAAGCGGCTGCTTTGCAGCAGGCTGTTGTGCAGTTCGTTAAGCTGCTGTATTATTATTGTGTTTATCTGAAGGTGCCCACCCTGGCGTTTCCCTTCAATGTTCATCATCCGTATAAGGTTGCCGTACCAGTCGGTCACCTCCTCTTTCTGTTCATCGGTATATCCGAATCTGGAAATGTATTCCTTGCTTATGCGTGATAGAGAGCATCCGTAGGCGCGTATCAAATCCTCTATCTGCCACATGTAAAGAACGTATTCGGCTATATTCTTTTCGTGCAATTCCTGTGCTATATACATTGTATGTGAAAAATTTTATAATAGATGGGCGACGTGTGACGGTGTCTTCTGCATTGCCGTCAAGGCAACAGCCGTCAGTAATGGAATGTATAGAGATTGAAGACTGTGCCGATAAGTATAATCAGTGAAATGATTATGACGAGACACCCGATAATCTTGTTTATTATGATTATGCCCTTGTTGTCGAACTGTCCGCGTATCTTGTCGATGAGCCAGGTAAGTCCGAACCACCATAGAATGGCTCCGCATATGATGCTGAGATAGCCTATGGACATCTCCAGCGGATGGTCGGGAATCACGAAAGAGAACTGGGCGAAGAGCACCATGAACAGGAATATTATCAGCGGGTTGAGGAATGTCACCCAGAAAGCGGTCACACCGTTGTATATGAGCGTCCCTTTCTTGTTGCCGCTGATGTGCATGTTTTTCGTGGGGTTGCTCATGAAGCAGTATATACCGAACAGAAGAAGCAGTGTGCTTCCTGTTATTTTCAGAATGAAAAGGTTTTTGGGATTTGTAATAAGATCCATTACAAAGCTCATTCCAAAGCCTGTGATAAGCGCGTATATGATGTCGCTTATCGCGGCACCGACACCTGTTACGAATCCGTACCAGCGGCCCTTGTTGAGTGTTCTCTGAACACACAGAATCCCGACCGGCCCCATCGGCGCAGATACAAATATTCCGATTAATATTCCTTTGAATATTAAATCGAGTATGTCTATGTGAAACGGAAACGGCATATCATGTGCAAAATTGCGAATTTTATATGATATGGACAAATTTTTTATTGCAAACTTTGTGCGTTGTGAGTATTTTTTAATACCTTTGCCTATGAAAGTCAGTGCACCTGACGGGGTGTAGTGCCCTTGTGTTGTGTGGCGTTATTCAGCCATGATGGGGGCGTTGCGATGTAGGTTTATTACTATTAATTAACTATAAAATAATAAAGACATGAATGCAGAACCAATAATGAAACCGTATGTAATCGGTTTGGACTTAGGTGGAACAAACTCTGTTTTCGGTATCGTGGACAGCAGAGGAGACATAAAGGCCACAACAGCCATCAAGACACAGGGTTATAATAATGTGGACGACTATGTTAAGGCGTCTGTAGACGCGCTCAAGATTATCATTGACCAGGTGGGTGGAATAGATAAGATCAAGGCAATGGGAATTGGCGCGCCCAATGGTAACTATTATAACGGAACAATTGAGTTCGCACCGAATCTTGAATGGGGACACGACGGAGTCGTTCCGTTGGCGGATATGTTCTCAAAGGCTCTCGGCATACCTGTGGCTCTTACCAATGACGCCAACGCAGCCGCAATCGGAGAGATGACTTATGGTGTGGCACGCGGAATGAAAAACTTCATTGTTATTACGCTTGGAACAGGTGTGGGCTCGGGTATTGTCGTTAACGGACAGCTTGTTTACGGATGTGATGGTTTCGCCGGTGAGCTCGGTCATGTCATCGTGAAGGAGAACGGACGCTCGTGCGGATGCGGCCGTAACGGCTGTCTTGAGGCTTATTGCTCGGCAACCGGTGTGGCACGTACGGCGCGTGAGATACTCAACACGACGGATGAGCCGTCTTTGCTTCGTGATTTGAATCCAGATGAAATCACATCTTATGATGTGTCGATGGCTGCTGAGAAGGGCGACAAACTCGCACTCGGAGTATATGAGTTTACCGGAAAACTACTTGGTGAGGCTTGCGCGAACTTCGCCGCATTCTCTTCACCGGAGGCATTTATATTCTTCGGTGGTCTGACAAAGGCTGGTGATCTGATTATGAATCCTATAAAGAAGGCTTATGATGAGCGCGTGCTGAACATATTCAAGGGTAAGGCGAAGTTCCTCATCAGCGGTCTGGAGGGTTCTTCTGCTGCCGTGCTTGGAGCATCGGCTGTAGGATGGGATGTGACAGAACCTGCCAAATAAACATTAAATAAGGTGTCAACAATTAGTGCTCATTTATTTTATACAGACATATCTACGGCTTGTTGATGTAGCCATTCTGGCTGACATGTCATGACAGATAGCCCGGAACACAAGATAATGATGCTGCATTCTAAAACAAATGTGTACTAATTGTTGACACTTTTTTTATAAAACAATGCCTTGACAGAAAGAAAAGTGATGCACCGAGGCTTTTATGCGGTGATGCTGAAGATTTTTTATCAGTTTGTGACATTGCAACGCTTTTCCCGAATATGACATTAAACTGACAACTCACCATTTTTACTTCATTGCAGGCTTTCCATCATTCTTACTCTCTTATGCTGCCATCTTGTGTCCCGCCTTTATCTTTTGTGCTTTTCAGGAATATTATACAAATGCGAAAATGATCAGACTGACAGCAGTACGAAACAGGGATGAGGTATGATGATTGAGTATATTTTAAAATTCAAATTTTGTTTTCACACACATTCGGTCATAAGACTCCATGTCTCTTCCGTACCTCTTCGTTCGTTTGGTTTCTTGCTTTTTCCGATGCAGTCAGATTTCATCTCGGCATAAACGGAACACAAATGGTGTGATGACGATATGTAAGCGGGCTTGAACAGAATGACGTGACGGTAATAAAACTATCATGTTGCAATGAAGTGAGGAGATAGTCCATTTACATGAAAATTGCTCAGGCGTGCGTTGACAGCGCAGACCTGAGCAATTCCTTAGAATTTTATATGTAGAAGAATTTGTGAATCTTCTCTGACAAGTCAGGCTTGTCCGGTTCTAAAAGTTCCACCAGTGTTTCTTTCTTTTGGAACTCTTTTCGGAGAAAGATGTATTGTGGCGCTCGGCTATGATGTCTTCATAGCTTTTCTTTTCGTGTATCATACGGTAAATCTCTCCCCATTCCGGCAATCCTCCTACGTTACGGTCGTCAATAAACATGTCGGCTTTGATTTTTCTGGAAAAATGTTTGTTGTTTTCCATCTTTTCCTCAGGATAGTCCTTGTTTATGGCGTAGAATTCGATGCCACGCTCGCGACACCATGCGACGGCATCCTCAAGATACTTGCCTTCACGTACTGTCCATAATATTATCCTGTTTCTTTCAGAAATCAGCATACGGATTGTTTCTGTGGCAAACGGTATTTCTTCGCCTATTTCAGGATAGCGGTTCTCAACTATTGTTCCGTCAAAGTCAACAGCAATTATCATTTCTTACAGTTTTATTTTCTGATTATAATTTTACGGAAGTGTCGTTTTTATCACCATACTGGCTATTGTAATTACCATAATATCCATATTTGTGATATCCGTAATAGTATCCGTATTTTCTCTTCGACATGTCTATTCCGTTTATGACGATGCACATCTTGGGCAGTTTCTTCTCTTTGTCGAGCTCGTTTATGGTCTTGAAATCGCTCTTCTGAGTGAAGTCCGCTCTGCAGACATACACCGTGATGTCGGCTACGCGTCCGATGTGGAGCGTATCAGTAACCAGTCCGACAGGTGCCGTATCTATAATCACATAGTCATAATTCTTTCTGAGTATTGCAAAAATCTTGTTGAGTGAGTCGCGTGACACAAGCTCGGTAGGATTCGGCGGAATAGGACCAGCCATGAGCAAGTCAAGTTTGTTGTTTATGCCGGAGCTTATAATCTGTGATTTCACATCTTCTTCTGTCGGATCGTTTTTGACGAGCAATGGTGTTATTCCACGATGATGGTCGTTGATGTTGAAGAGATCTGCGAGACGAGGCTTGCGTATGTCAAGACCGACAAAAATTACTTTTTTGTCAAGCAGTGCGAAACTCATCGCCAGATTGGCAGCGTTGAATGTCTTTCCTTCGCCTGAGTTGCACGATGTGAACATGATTGTCTTCTTTCCTTCTCCAAGCATGAACTGCAGGTTCGTACGCATAGAGCGGAATATCTCGACCATCTGGCTGTTCTGGTTCTCATGTACCACGATGCCTTCTTTGGTCTTTGTGCTGTCGCTTGCGATTGCCACATCAGCGATGATTGGCAGTGATGTGAGATTCTCTACATCATCGTGACCCTCAATCTTGTAGCGGAACAGTCTGATAAGGAACAGAATGAGCGAAGGTATGGCAAGTGCAAGGACAATGGCAGACAGGATTATCTCAGTTGATTTCGGGCTTACCTTGCCTATGACAATCGGATCGTCTATGAGTTTACCCTTATCTGCTGTCGCCGCGAGTGATATGGAGTTCTCCTCGCGTTTCTGTAGAAGTGTCAGATAAAGACCAGACTTTACATCCTGCTGACGTCCTATCTGTGTAAGGATGCGCTCCTGTTCGGGAGTAGCTGCAATCTGACTTGCGTATTTGCCATACTGTTGTGCTACGCTGTTGCGCTGAATCTCCATGCTTCTGCGAGCCTGGTTCATGGCGCGCCGTATGCTGTTTGACAGATCGTCAAGCTGTGCTGTAAGTGGTGTGACAATAGGACTGTTCTCACTGGCACTGCGCAACAGCTCGTTACGTTTGAGCACAATGTCATTATATTTGTTTATAAGATCGGTCGCAGACTCATCTGTAAGTCCTACATTAGACGGCAGAGTCTGATATTTGTTTTCAGGCTCATTCATGTATTCGCTGATGCTTTGAAGAAGCGCAACCTGTGTGTTTGCCTCTGCAAGACGCTGACTGTATGCGTCCTGATTCATCACAGCCTGCTGCGCGTTTATTTTCAGCTCGACCATGTTGTTGCGCTTTTTGTAATCCTCAAGCGAGCCTTCAGTGTCTCCAAGCTCGGCGTTTATTTTCTCAAGACGTCCGTTTATGAATTCTTCTGTACGTATGGCAATCTCGTTTTTGTCTTCATTCGACTGACGATTGTAGCATATTGTGAGCTGTTTCAGGTAGTCCATCGCTCTGAGCGGGAGCTCATCGTTGAGGCTAAGCTGGGTGATTGTGGTGGTTTTTGAAATCTGTGATACAGACAGCTCTCCAATGTATTTGTATGCCGCAGCCTCCGGTGACATAATCTGCACTTTCAATGTCGTTCCGTCAGCCATGGGTGTCATGCTGTTGGATGTGACGGTGATGATTCCGCTGCGTGTGTTGATGCTTGTTGGAAGCTGACTGAAACTTTTGTCAATATTGTATTGTTTGTTTTTTGACGGGTCTGTCTGTGATATGTAAAAATATGTACCCGTGATATGATAGTTGCTGCCCTCACGTGTTATTTCGAGCGAAATCGGTGCTTTAAGTTTTTCAAGACTGCCCGGGTCAAGGTCAACATTGATGGGCTGCGTCTTATACATCGGTGTGTCCTTAACCTTGCCTACATTCATGTAAGATACATACAACTTCAGTTCTCTTACTACTTGCTGGGCGATGGATCTTGATTTCAATATTTCAATCTCATTGTCAATTCCCATTGAGTTTGTAAGCGTACCGAGGTTTGCCGTTGCCATTATAGAGTTGCGGCTGCTCCTGTGGTTGTTGTCATTGTCCATTATGAGGAACTTGGCATAAGCCTGATATTTCGGCGTTGTGTATCTTAGATATATGGCAGCTGCCGCAACACATATTATAATAGACAACACGAACCATTTCCAGTTTAATAAAAAAACTGTATATAACGTTTTGAAATCGAAAGAAGATTTTTCTTCCTGCTCTTGCTGGACGTTGTATAATCCGATGTTCTTGCTTTCTTCCATGTTTATAAGTAATACGGTATTTATTGTTAGTCTTTAATTAAATTCAGCAGATATTGCCCGTATGAATTTTTTGCCATGGGCTGTGCTGTGGCGTAGAGCGATTCTTTGCTTATCCACCCTTTCTTGAAAGCAATCTCTTCAAGGCATGCTATTTTCAGCCCCTGACGTTTTTCGATTACCTCAATGAAGGTGCTGGCTTCAGACAGACTGTCGTGTGTGCCTGTGTCAAGCCACGCGAATCCTCTTTGCAGTGTCTGAACCATAAGGCGGTCCTGACTGAGATATTCCTGATTGACTGTAGTTATCTCAAGCTCGCCTCGTTTACTGGGCTTTATTCTCTTTGCGACGTCTACAACATCGTTAGGATAAAAATAAAGTCCCACTACGGCGTAGTTGCTTTTCGGATGCTCAGGTTTCTCCTCGATGCTGAGGCATTTTCCGTTTGTGTCAAATTCCGCGACACCATATCTCTCGGGATCATTCACATAATATCCGAATACTGTCGCCATGTTTTTCTTTTCCGCGTTGTTAACGCTGTCATGCAATAGCGTGGTGAAACCTGCGCCATGAAAGATGTTGTCACCAAGGACAAGGCACACATCGTCTTTGCCGATGAATTCGTCTCCAATAATGAAAGCTTGCGCCAGTCCCCCCGGATACGGCTGCTCGGCATATTCAAAGTGTACTCCAATTTCGCTGCCGTCGCCAAGCAATCGCTTGAACAGAGGCAAGTCAGTAGGTGTTGATATAATCAGAATATCCCTTATATCAGCCAGCATGAGTACTGATATGGGATAGTAAATCATCGGTTTGTCAAAAATCGGGATTAATTGCTTGCTTATCCCCTTTGTGATAGGATAAAGTCTTGTGCCGGACCCCCCGGCAAGAATAATTCCTTTCATAATATGATTACAAAAATTAGTTGCGTTTGCTATTTTTCCATAAAACAGTTATTTCATTATAATAATTGCATACGTATTCCGTTTTGTAGGATAATCAGTTGTTATCCTTTTGTATTATGATGAATATGTTTATAAATCCGGCACAAAGTTACAAATAAAAGTCGATAAAACCACAGTAATTGTAATGAAAATATTATTATTATTAATGTAATTCATATCGGTGTGATTTGTAATGAAATATTTGTATTATTAAAGATATTGTTGTAATTTTGCGAAATTATAAGTTTGTGTTTATATTTATTTCTTGTTATTAACAAATAATGAAATGTCAAAATGGGTTTCCTATCTAAATTTATAAAGAAAAAAAGTGAAGGCTCCAATACGGGAGGAATGGAAGATTACATGAACCTTATAAGGGTTTATTTCCAGTCGTCAATAGCTGCGAATGTCGGTATAACAAATCTTGCAATGTTGCCGGACTTGCGTGTGTTCAAATCAACATTGCATGTGCCTACGGTCAACAACAAACTGGGGGTAGGAGAGAAGAAGCATTGCATGAAGATGCTTATGGATCTTTACGGAGTGAACGATGATTTCTTTAAGGAAATAGATGCGAGCATAAAGAAAAATTGCCGCAAGATTCAGGACGTTCAGCCTTATCTTATTCAGTTTCAGGGCTTTTCTCAGGACTTGATGATGCTTATGGGCAACTTGATGAAGTTCAAGCTCCGTCTCCCTTCTTTCATGAAAAAGGTGATTTACAGCATGACAGAGAAAACAGTCTCTGATATTTTTGATAAAAATGACTATAAGGATGCCGGAGTCATAAAAACAGTCGTGGCTATCAGACAGTATGACAATCGTCTCGGTTTTTCAAGAAAGTGGATAACTGATTTTGTCTATCAGATTGTCATGTTGGCAAAAAAAGAGCCTAAGGCAAACGTTGACGACGGGAAGAAGAAGTGACACTGAGTGACATCATGTATCATTGGGAACTTCTATAACAAATACAACTGTTTTCAATATTATATATAAATATCAATAAAATAAGCTAACTGTAAATTTGGTTTTATCAATTTATTCTGTTAATTTTGTCACCAAAATAGTTATTTATGAACGCTGATGAGAAAACTATAGCGCTCTTTACAACCCGCGTAAGACAGCTTATTCTTGAATACAACAAAATAAAGAACGAGAATGACAGGCTGAGGGCAATGATTGACGAGCGTGACTCTGCATTGGAAAAGATGGAGGGGCAGTTGGCTCAGGTGAGAAATGATTATGAAAGCCTTAAGATGGCAAGGATGGTTGAAATAACCAATGGCGATTTGGAGTCGGCGCAAAAGAAAATATCAAAGCTTATCCGCGATGTGAACAAATGCATCACATTGGTAAGTGAAAGATAAACATAGCGATGGCAGAAACTGATAATAAGGAGAAAATACATATAAGATTGCATGTCTATGATACGGAGATGCCGGTAATGGTTCCAAAAGAAGAGGAACCGTTATATAGAGATGCAGCTGTGCTTATAACAAATACGGTAAATGCGTACGCATCTGTTTTTAAAGGCCATAAAAGCGACAAGGAACTGCTTTACATGGCTCTTATTGACATTGCTTTAAGATATGAGAAGGAGGCTGCACGCAATGATACCGTTCCTTATAGTGATGTTCTCAAGAAGCTGACTTCGGAGATAGAAGAGGTTATTGAAAGCCAAGTTTGATAAGGGAATATTACTAAAACAAACATAAAACAAATTATATGACAGGTATAGGTATAATAATTACAGCAGCCGTGGCTCTTATTATAGGCGGAGTCGCGGGCTATGCGATTTTCCGATATGTTATAAAGGGCAAATACAACGAGATGATAGATGCTGCCAACAAAGAGGCTGAGGTCATCAAGGAAAAGAAATTGCTTGAGGTAAAGGAAAAGTTCCTGAACAAGAAATCTGAGCTTGAGAAGGAGGTTCAGGTCAGAAATCAGAAAATACAGCAGAACGAGAACCGTCTGAAGCAGCGTGAGATATCTCTTAACCAGCGTCAGGAAGAACTGGGACGGCGCAAACAGGAGATTGAGCAGATGCAGTTGCGTCTGGACAATGAGAACAAGCTCCTCGGCATTAAGCAGGAAGAACTGGAGAAAATGCAGATTAAGGAGCGTGAGAAATTGGAGGAGCTGTCCGGTCTCAGTGCGGAAGAAGCCAAGAACAGACTGGTGGAGAGCCTTAAAGATGAGGCGAGAATGGATGCGGCAAGCTACGTTAACGAGATTATGGACGAGGCGAAGCTTAATGCAAACACCCAAGCCAAGAAGATTGTAATACAGACAATCCAGCGTGTGGCTACCGAAACGGCAATAGAGAATTCAGTCAGTGTGTTCCACATCGACAACGATGAGGTGAAGGGACGAATCATCGGACGTGAGGGCAGAAACATACGTGCGCTTGAGGCTGCGACCGGAGTCGAGATCGTGGTTGACGATACTCCGGAAGCCATTGTCATCTCGGCGTTCGACCCTGTAAGAAGAGAGATATGCCGTCTTGCCTTACATCAGCTTGTGGCAGACGGACGTATACATCCGGCACGCATTGAGGAAGTTGTCGCTAAGGTGAAGAAGCAGCTGGATAACGAGATAATCGAGACCGGCAAGCGTACTGCAATTGATTTGGGAATACACGGATTGCATCCCGAGCTTATAAGAATAGTGGGAAAGATGAAATACAGATCCTCATACGGGCAGAACCTTTTGCAGCATGCACGCGAGACGGCGAATCTTTGCGCTGTGATGGCATCTGAATTGGGACTGAACCCCAAAAAGGCAAAGCGTGCCGGTCTTCTGCACGATATAGGAAAGGTGCCCGACGAGGAGAGTGAGTTGCCACATGCTTTATATGGAGCGAAGATAGCAGAGAAGTATAAGGAAAAACCGGACATATGTAATGCAATCGGAGCCCATCATGACGAGATGGAGATGAACACTCTTCTTGCTCCCATAGTTCAGGTTTGCGATGCCATCTCCGGTGCACGTCCAGGAGCACGCAGGGAGATAGTTGAAGCCTACATCAAACGCCTTAATGACCTTGAGGCGATTGCGATGAGCTATCCCGGCGTAACGAAGACTTACGCCATACAGGCTGGACGCGAGCTGCGTGTCATTGTGGGGGCTGACAAGATGAGCGATAAGGAAACGGAAAGCCTGTCGTCTGAAATCGCAACCAAGATTCAGAGCGAGATGACCTATCCGGGACAGGTTAAGATTACCGTGATACGCGAGACCCGTTCTGTGGCTTACGCTAAATAATTATGGTATAAGCGTGTATCATATGATGGAAAATTATCTGAAGTAAACATCTGAAGATATTGTTTGATATGTCCGCAATTCCGGCTTTTCGGGATTGCGGACATGTTTTTTATCACTAATCGGTTGTTGTGCATCGTCTGCACTTCATACAGCCGACATGTTTTATTCCGCCTTTCCCCGGCATGTTAAGCCACATTTTTATCATGAGCTGAAAACTGTCTGCCTGTCATCGTCACAAGACGCGGAAGAAGTAAGGCTGTCGGTCCGCGATGAAAGGCGGAAAACCGGTGTGCCGTTCAAATGTTATGGACGTTTTTGCGTGTCCTTTTTCCCGGTACTCACGTTCCTGATTAATGAATGGTTTCCGGTGAACGGACAGTAAAAAATCTTTACATTGTTTTTTCACGAAATAGAAATCGTGAAAGCATGATGCCGCTGTCTTGCGCCCGTTTTCTGTCATATTTATAACTGCATGCATCTAATGATATTCCGTAATATTTATACTTTATTCCCTGTTTTTACATTTTGACATTGATACAGCATCTCTTTTCTTTTCTCCAAGACGCTTTGTCATACTCCGGAAAAGCCTGTTTGAGGTTCTCATACATGCCGTTCCGCATTCCCATACGGGCTTTTCCGCATGCCGGAAAAGCCTTTTTCGTGTATCTGAAAAGGGCATATACATTGATGGTATGTGCAATCCGCTAATATCCAACGGGTTGTGAATGTGGCGAAAATAGCGCATATAGCTGTGCTGATTGGTTCAGGTTTGATTATTCGCGATTCTCAGCGACTTTACATTGTCTGCATTTTCACATTTTTTCCACTTGTCTTCTCTGACAGGTCTCATATGTTTATGTCCGACTGTCCGGCAGATTATGTCCGTATTCCGGCTTATTCCACGCGGCGCACCTTGCCTTTATGCATGCATATGTTTCTCTGGTAAAACGGTCAGATGGGATGCGGCAGTGGGCGCGGAAACAGTCTGAAGCCAGATGACCGGCTGAGTTTAAACCCGAATCAATCATTAGACTTCCATTCTTATTTCGTGCTGCTGTCAGCCAGATCGTATCCTGCTTTATCGAAGATGTAGCGGGCTACACCGGGAAAAAGCAGGATACAAGATGACGGCGGCAGTGCGGAAGAATGATGAAGAGCTGACAATAAACCTTAAATGTACAATCGGCGTTCTAATGACCGATTCGGGTTAAAGAAAAACAATGAAATATTTTGCCGATTGGCTGAAATGTGGTAACTTTGCACTCGCTTATCATAAAATAGTTGGATGAAGAATGACAAAATGAAGAATCAGTACCGCGTGAATGAGCAAATTCGCGTTAGGGAAGTACGAGTTGTAGGAGAAGACGGTTCGACAGTTATGCCGACACGTCAGGCATTGGATATGGCCCGCGATCAAGGTGTCGACCTTGTGGAGATATCTCCCAATGCGCAACCTCCTGTTTGTCGTCTCATCGACTACAGCAAATTCTTATATCAGCAGAAGAAGCATGCCAAAGAGATGAAAGCCAAGCAGGCTAAGGTTGATATAAAGGAGATACGTTTCGGACCTCAGACCGACGAGCATGACTATAATTTCAAGCTCAAGCATGCGAAGGAATTCCTGAGCTCAGGAAATAAGGTGCGTGCCTACGTGTTCTTTAGAGGACGCTCTATTCTTTTCAAGGAACAGGGAGAAGTCCTGCTTCTGCGCTTTGCCAACGACTTGGAGGAGTTTGCCAAGGTGGAGCAGCTGCCGAAGCTTGACGGCAAAAAGATGTTTCTCTATCTTGCACCGAAGAAAGTCGGTGTGGCTAAGAAAAGCCAGCAGAAGCTCGACCGTGAGCGTCGTGAGGCTGAACAGAAAAGTCAGGCTGACGCGAAGACGGCTGAGACCGGCAGCGACACACCTGCGAACGGCGGTCTGCTTGCAAACGCGAAAATCAGCGAAGAGGCTCTGAAAAAACTCAACATGGAATAAGATAAAGTGCGTAACGCCGGGTATATGCGTTGCCACTGCATAAACAATAATTTAAAACATAAAACAATGCCAAAACAGAAGACAAAGTCCGGTGCCAAGAAAAGATTCACTTTCACCGGTACGGGTAAGATTAAAAGACATCATGCTTACCACAGTCACATCTTGACTAAGAAGACAAAGAAGCAGAAGAGAAACCTCGTTCACCAGACAATGGTAGACGGTAGCAACCTGAAAGCGGTGCGTGATATGCTCTGCCTCCGTTAATTTAAATTAGTCAAAACATTAAAAGGAAAACAAAACTATGCCAAGATCAGTAAATCACGTTGCTTCGAAAGCAAGAAGAACAAGAATTCTTAAGCTCACCAAGGGTTACTATGGTGCAAGAAAGAATGTCTGGACGGTTGCTAAAAATACATGGGAGAAGGGTCTCACATACGCTTATCGCGACCGTCGTAACAAGAAACGCAACTTCCGCTCATTGTGGATCCAGCGTATAAATGCTGCGGCACGCCTTGAAAACATGAGCTACTCTACGCTTATGGGTGCGCTTCACAAGGCTGGCATCGAGATCAACCGTAAGGTTCTTGCCGACCTCGCTGTAAACAATCCGGAAGCGTTCAAGGCTATTGTAGACAAAGTGAAATAAAGACGCACAGTCTTTCTTTAGACATAGAGGAGTCACACATGCAACCGCATGGTGTGGCTCTTTTGTTTTATATGGCTGCGGTTGCATGTAGGGTGGTGGTGACCTCCGCGTCTGTTTCAACCGCAGCGGTTTCTGTGTTGTGCTAATGATAATACGCTACCGGTATGTACCAATGACACAAATCTTCTGTTATCGGTGTGTATGCCATACAGGCATACACATTGCCTCCCATCAGTTCATCCTTCTTCCGCGCTTCCTCCGGCATCTTGTTTCCTGCCTTTACGTTGAGTATACCGCTGCATCTCCACGAAAAATGGAAAGCAATCAGGCAGGCAGAGGCGCGGAGTAAGGATTACGTCTTACGCGGACTGTACTGAAGAATGCAGTGTTGTATGTTCCATTTCAGTGATTGTCGTCATTTTCGAATATTTTTTCAATCACTTTCTCTACGTCCTTCAAGCCCTGAGTACCAGAGTCCATGCTTACTATCACTCCGTCCGGATCTATCAATACGGATGTGGGATAGCTTTCTATCATATACTTTTTTATTATTGGACCTTCAAGAGTCAAGCCTCCATGAATGTTGGTCCATTCCATTTTATGTTTCTTGATTACAGACTTAAGGGTTGGTATGGCGTGTGATACTGAGTGTCCGCTGTCGAGGTCGGTTGCTATACTGACGATTTTTATCTTCTTGCCATATTTCTCATATATTTCTCTCAGTGTGGGCAATGCTGCGATGCACGGATTACACCATGTGCCCCAAAAGTCGATGAGGACATATTTTCCTCTCTCTCTTTCTAACGAGAACGGTTTGCCTTTAATGTCTTTACATTCGAAAACAGGAGCCTTGAATCCTTCGTTAGGTACCGTAGGCAGGTCTTCCGTTCCGTTTATTGTTCTTATATTTATGGTGCATGCCTGCTGTGATTCGTCTATGTCTGTCACATTGAGGCATACGTTTCCTATTCTTGCAGGTGTGCCCACATACTTGCTTTCTTTCTGAGTCTTGTTTATTTTGTATTGGTAATGTTTGCTTCCGAAGGGATAGATATCGATGTGATAGTCCTTTCCGCCGATATTGATGTCACACTCATAAGTATATCCGTAGTTTATCCAGCATTGCAGATTGCTTATGTCGTCTCTTTCTGTTCCGTCTTTCCATTCGAATAGGGGAGCTATCCACAGTGCGGCTTTCTTTCCGTTGCCGGTGTCATAGACCAGAGGTTGCTTGCTGAATTCATCAATAATGTCATCTTCTCTTAGTCTGAACCTGTAACAGTAGTCGTCAGAGAAGTCCCGGTTGTTGTTCATGTCAAGAATACAAAAGCACCTTCCGTTGCTTTGGATACCTGTCACAAGATTCAGTACTTTCCTTGCTTTCGTGAGATTGCATGTCATTATTTTATTGGCGGTGTTTTCAGGGATACCTGTATATCCGTCCTCTTTCTCTACCTCATGTGCAGGCATGCACATCTGCATTCCTTTTGTATTAAGGTGCATGTCTGCTACGATTACACTGTCTTGATTGCCATTGGCGTATGTGAGTTGTGCTGCGAATAGTGATATGATAGTAAGGAATCTTATGTTCATAGTCTGACTGTTGTTTTGCGGTTTGTATTTGTTGTTGTTGTTATTCGGTCATATGGGTGGTATTTCGCTGGTTTTCCTTCCTGTCATGGCAGGGATTGTGTCACGTCAGCATAAGTATGTATTTTCCGGCATCTTACATGTTTGTCGGGAACATTTAGTTTTAGTTTAGGCATAATTTCAAATTCTTTATTTATATAAATTGCACCCTACTGTATTCCAATCGGCTTATGTGTGTATATAATAAGGTTTTTCCTTATTCTTCTCGATTATGGAATTTCATCGTGGTGTGTTAATAAACCAATGTTCGACAAATGTAATAATATATTTGATACGCATTGTGTGTGATTGTTGCATTTTAACTTAGTTTGTCGGATTAATAAGCTTTTAACGCATCTTTTGTATATGTCGACGATTCGTACGCCTGTTTCGCGTAAAACATCACTGCATCGCAATCCTGCGGAAGATAATGCACCGATTGTGAAATATATTTGTTACATTTGCATATAAATTACGACAATGGTCATGACACTGCCCGAAGAATTTGTAAAATATACAAAAGAGCTGATGGGAGATGAACGCTTTGAGACACTCATGGAGGGTCTGAAAGCCGAGCCGCCTGTCAGTATAAGGCTCAATCCGATGAAGTGTGACATTGACAACACTGCAATAAGCGGAAAGAGAAAGGATGTGGCGTGGTGTCCTACGGGGATGTATCTCGACGGGAGACCCAACTTCACGTTCGACCCCTTGCTGCATGCGGGAACATACTATGTGCAGGAGGCTGCGTCCATGTTTGTGGCTCATGTGCTGCGGCAGACGGTGAGCCACGGTGTGACGATGCTCGACCTGTGCGCCGCACCGGGTGGGAAATCCACGGTGTGCCGTACGTTTCTTCCGGAAGGCAGCCTGCTCATAGCCAACGAACCGATAAGGACAAGAGCTAATGTCCTTAGTGAGAATATGCAGAAATTCGGTCATCCTGATGTCATTGTGACCAACAACTATCCGCGTGATTTCAGAAAGTCAGGGCTTATGTTTGACGTTATACTTGCCGATGTACCCTGTTCCGGGGAGGGCATGTTCCGCAAAGACGTGGACGCGATAGCCGGATGGAGCGTTCAGAATGTGGAGAACTGCCGCCGTCTGCAACGTGAGATAGTCGGCGACATTTGGGCTTGCCTGAAACCGGGAGGACTCATGATATATTCCACATGCACGTTCAACGCTCATGAGAATGAGGAGAACGCGGCGTGGATAGCCGGAGAACTGGGGGCGGACTTTGTGGAGATAGCCGTCAGTCCGGAGTGGCATGTCACGGGAGCACTGGCAGGCAGTAACCCGTCTTACCGTTTCCTGCCCGGGACAAGTGAGGGTGAGGGACTCTTCATGACCGTTTTGAGAAAACATGGAGATGCCGCCACACCGGTAAGGACTGCTGGAGTCAGGAAGCGTAACAGGAAGTCTGCCATGCCCGTAAGCCTGCCTCTTGTCGGAAGTGACGGCTTTGAGACGAGGGAAAAGGGCGACACCGTGGTGGCTGTCCCGAAAAGATGGGCTGATGTCTATGACTCTATTGTGAGTTGTCTAAATGTCATGCACGCCGGAGTGACCATCGGTACACGCAAGGGAAAGGACATTGTTCCTGACCTGTCGCTGGCTTTATCGGCGCTGCTCGACCGCAGCCGCTTCGCCTGTGTGGACTTAGACTATGCACAGGCAATCGGATATCTGCGCAAGGAGACGGTGGTAGTGCCTGACGGTACTCCCAAGGGTTTTGTGCTCTTCACATACAAAGACACTCCTATAGGGTTCGGCAAGAACATCGGCAACCGCGTCAACAATCTGTATCCGCAGGAATGGAAGATTAAAAGCCGGCACATTCCTGAACAAAAAGAGTTTATTCACAAGAAAAATGAAACAATATCTTGACTTGCTTAACCGTATAATGACGGAGGGCATAAAAAAGACTGACCGCACGGGAACGGGAACGCTTAGCGTGTTCGGTCACCAGATGAGATTCAATATGGAAGACGGTTTCCCGCTGCTCACGACAAAGAAACTGCATCTGAAGTCGATAATATACGAACTGCTGTGGTTTCTCAAAGGCGACACAAACGTGAGGTATCTCCAGGAGCATGGGGTGAGAATCTGGAACGAATGGGCTGATGAGAACGGTGACCTTGGACCGGTGTACGGACATCAGTGGCGTTCGTGGCCCGACTACGACGGAGGTACGATAGACCAGATAGGCAACGTGATAGACCTGATAAAGCATCATCCTGACTCGCGGCGTATGATTGTCAGCGCGTGGAATCCGGCTGAGGTCGACAGCATGGCGTTGCCGCCGTGCCATTGTCTGTTCCAGTTTTATGTGGCAGACGGACGGCTTTCACTGCAACTGTACCAGCGTTCTGCCGACACATTCCTCGGTGTGCCGTTCAACATTGCCTCATATGCACTTCTGCTTATGATGATGGCACAGGTTACCGGACTGAAAGCTGGTGACTTCATACACACTACCGGAGACACACATCTGTATCTTAACCATCTCGAGCAGGCGCGTCTGCAGCTCACGCGCACGCCACGACAGCTGCCGAGAATGATTCTTAACAAGGATGTGAAAAACCTGTTCGACTTCAGATATGAGGACTTCTCCCTGGAAGGATACGACCCGTGGGAGCATATAAGCGCAAAGGTGAGCGTGTGATATAAACTAATGTATATACCGGACAATGAGCATAAACATAATCGCTGCCGTGGCGCGCAACCGTGCCATAGGCTATAACAACAAACTGCTTTACTGGTTGCCAGACGACCTTAAACGTTTCAAGGCTCTCACTACAGGACATACCATAATCATGGGACGCCGCACATTCGAGTCTTTGCCGAAAGGCGCGCTGCCTCACAGACGCAATGTTGTGTTGAGCCGCAGTACAGGTGATTTTCCAGGATGCGAGCGGTTTGCTTCGCTGGAGGATGCTTTGCGACACTGCAATGAGGATGAGGACGTCTTCATAATAGGGGGCGCGAGTGTCTACGCACAGGCTATGAAATATGCCGACAGGCTTCTTCTCACTGAGATAGAGGACACACCGCAGGAAGCCGATGTGTTTTTCCCTGACTATTCAGACTGGACTCTCGTAAACAGAGAGAGTCATTCAAAAGACGAGAAACATCAGTTTGAATTTTCTTTTTCCGATTACGAGAGAATATAAGAAAACAATCCGGCGACGGGCAGTATAGATAATGAATACCGCCTGTCACCGGACTGTTTATGAAAATATCAAACAATATTGTACTGAATCATGCTTTCTCGTCGTCCTTTGACACGAGAATGTCGGATATGGGCACCTGTCGGCTGATTGCGGCATTGAATGATATCAGTGTCTCGCTGCGTGCCAGACCGAGAGGTTGGAGCTTGTCGTGGATTATGTCAAGCAGATGATGGTTGTTGAAAGCGTATATCTTTATGAACATGTCGAAGGCTCCCGTGGTGTAATGACATTCCACTACTTCGGGTATCTTCCTCAGTTCGTCAACCACTTCACTGAATCTTTCGGGATTTTTAAGACACAATCCGATGTAGGCACAAGTGTCGTAACCTATCATTTCCGGGTCTATGATGAACTGTGAGCCTTTCAGGATGCCAATGCTTGTCAGTTTCTGAATGCGCTGATGTATTGCCGCACCGCTGACGTTGCATACTCTCGCTACTTCAAGAAACGGTATGCGGGCGTCTTCGGCAATTAGTTTCAGAATCTTCTTATCCAATAAATCTAAACTGTGATATGCCATTATAATTTATGTTTTACGCAAAGGTATGATAAAATGATGAATAAAACAACAGATTCACATCATTTTTGTATTAATTTATCATTAACGCCTGTCGCCGACAGACTTATTCTGCGCACTCCCGCCTGACGCAGCGCCTGACGCACATCGCTTATAATACGCATGTGCGTTGAGCGGTCTGCCTTTATCGAGACCATGACGCGGTCGCGCTCGGAAGGTATCATCGAAGCCATCTCAAATGTCATATAGTCCGTTATGTCCGCAGGGGTCACATACTTGTTGTTGAGCTGTATGAGGGTTTTGTGTGCTTGTCGCGGGGCGTTGGCGGGCTGTGTCGGCTCACCTATATATATATAGTAGATTATGTTTTTCTTTGAGAGGCGTGTCAGTTCTTTTCCCTCCGGAACGTGATATTGCACCTTTGGTGTGACGTTACGCATGTGTGTGACCATCATGAAGAAGAAAAGGACGGTGAATATGAGGTCGGGCAGCGACGCGGTGTTGAGCATCGGTACCTCGGGTCTGCGGTGCCGTCTAATCTGCATGTTGCATTCCTCCTTCCTGGTCATATATCTCGACAATGCGTTCCCGGCACTTGTTCCTCACATACTCGCGTTCGTCTTCATCGCATTGCCTGTAACTGCGGCTGAAATTCCTGCGTGCCACGTCGTCACGCACCATTCCATAGGCTGCGGCTATCTCGTTCTGAAGTCTGAAGTATGTCTCATATGATGAGGAAGGAGCAGCGTCGATGGCAATCGAATGTTTGTCACCGCGCGTCTTTATGAATTCGCTTATGTCATTGCGGAGGTTTGTTGTCGACACCACGGTGTCGTTAAGCAGTATCTGGTCGGACGATGTTATCTTGAACATCATCAAATTTTCTCTTGCCACTATCGGCGTTTCTGTGTTGTTCTCGGTGTCGGCGGGAGGAAGCTGGCGTATGAGTCCTTTGTCCGAATCCATGGACGTGGTGACAAGAAAGAACGTCAGCAGCATGAAGGATATATCGGCTGTTGAAGTGGCATCGAGCGTCGGAACTGTATGTTTCTTTCTTCTTATCAGCATTTATTGTCCTTTTTTCTGAAATAACGGGTTGTCCCGTAAACGACAGCTGCTACCGACAGTGACAGCATTACTATGATAGAGCTGACAAACATGTCGGCTGTTTTGAGCCAGAAAGCATCCTGATATTTCTCTCCGTTGATGTATATGGAGGCGTCAGAACCTAAAACAAATGTAATGATAAGAAGCAGTGCGGTGAACGCCACAATCGCTGAAGTGATGCGAGCCGTGTGTATTCCGTTCACAACATCGCCCGCTCTGCCGTTCTTGCGTATGCTTACAGCCAGTGCTACAAACCCTGTCAGGACAGATGCAGCCACGAAGAAAACGATGAAACCGATGAGTAATCCGGTGAACTTAGGCGCATTGTATTCAGGGTTGTCGTAGAACGGGTGGTCGAAGTCAACGAAGTAGAAAAGACTGAACACAACCGCTGTCACGGCTGTGAGGGTATAGAGAACCCTGTGGGATATTTTTTCCGTGGAATAGTGTCGCAGGTTTGGATGTTTCATTTCCTCAATTTGTATTTGGCGATGGCATCAAGAAGGGTTATGGCACTCTCTTCCATCTGGGACACGATATGGTCTATTTTTGAAATGACATAGGTATAGAAAAGTTGCAGAATCAATGCTACGATTATACCGAAGATGGTTGTTATGAGCGCAACCTTCATTCCGGCGGCAACTGCCGTGGCACTTATGTCACCTGCCTGCTGTATGTCTCCGAAAGCCATTACGATGCCTATGACCGTACCGAGAAACCCGAGCGACGGAGCCATTACAATGAACATGGTAATCCATGAGCATCCTTTCTCGAGATTTGCCGACTGCACCGAACCGTATGAAGCTACCGAACGTTCCACGTTTTCAATGGATTCGTCAATGCGCAACAGACCCTGATAACAGATGGAAGCTACCGGACCGCGCGTCTCGCGACACTGTTTTTTCGCTCCGTCGATATCGCCTGCCTCTACCTTGTCGCTCAAATCTGCCATGAATTTCTTTGCGTTTATCTCCGACAGACTTAGATATATGATCCGCTCTATGCAGAAAGCAAGACCGATGACAAGTACAAGTGCCACAAGCGACATGAAGGCGGCGTCACCCTCGATGAACTTCGTCTTCAGGACTTTTTGTAAACTCTGCTTTCCCGCAGACCCTATTGTGGATGCGAGAAACGCACTGTCTGACTCGTCCTGCAACTCGTCTGACATGTCTGTACTGATGACGTCTGATGCCGCAGGAATGTTTTTTACGGAAACACTGTCGGGTGATGATGCGGAACAAACGGCATTGAAAAAGAATACGGATATAAAAGCTATTGCAAAACGTGCAATCATTGTTCTCATACAGAGGTATATTTTTGATGCGGAAAGAGGGGGATTCGAACCCCCGGTACGCTTTTGACGCACACACGCTTTCCAGGCGTGCCTCTTCAGCCACTCGAGCACCTTTCCTTTGTAATCGCCTGCAAAAGTATTGTTTTTTTGATTATTACGGTTGTTTTGCGTTATATTTTAAAGTTCTTTAACGTAATCCGCCGTCAGGACGGATTACATAAGCAAGTGCAAAATCACATCATTCTTTTCTTGATAATATCTTTAGACTTTGTAAACAGATTATTTTTCCTTGGTCTGTTATTTGGTTTCTCTATAATATGTTTAACCATCACCTTGGATATTCTCTTGAAACCGGTTTCTTTGATATATATTGTCTGATAAGTCCATTCGCGTTTTCCATCGCTCCATTTTCCCATGAAGAGTATGGATGCGCAAAATAAACGGTTATTCCAAGTTTTCTTGCAATAATCTCATTTATGCTGTCTGTGAAGCAAGCTGTAGCTTGACAATAAATAAGAAAAGTGTCATTTATGGACTATAAAAACGGTGCTGGTGATGGCAATAAGAGATTTCTATTTTATTATAGGGGACAGTCCGCTTTATGTGTGCACCATAATAATAATTTGAAAAAGATATATTGGTCTGCATGTTCTTTTAAATAAACAGTGCCAGCGAGTGCGATGAAAGCTTTCTTTTCAGATTTCCGGACGCAGCCTGTTTAATGAAAAAACCTCGACAAAGACAATGCTTGTCGAGGTATAAACTGTTTTCTTTCGGATTTAATGTCACTTATTCCCGTGTTGTGTTTGCGGAAACATATTATCCGAGATATTTCATCAATATTTTCGCATTGCCGCTGTCGCGCAGCTTTGCGATACTTTTCTCTCTTATTTGCCTTACGCGTTCGCGAGTAAGACCAAGCTGGTCACCTATCTCTTCGAGACCTTTTTCATGACATCCGATACCGAAGCATTCGCGTATGATTGTAATCTCGCGGTCTTTCAATACCTTGTTGAGTACGGAGTTCAGTTCGAGTGCCATTGACTCGTGATCCACCTGTCTGTCTGTCCGGCTGTCGTCACCGCTTGCCATTACGTCAAGCATGCAGTTGTCCTCACCGTCCTGAAACGGTGCGTCAATACTTACGTGGTGTCCGTCAGCCATAAGACTTTGTCCGATCTTTTCCTCGTCAATGTTTGTTGCGTCTGAAAGCTCCGACACGGACGGATGTCTTTGGTTTTCCTGCTCGAATTTGTTTATCTCATGGTTTATTTTGTTGAGTGAACCAACCTGATTCAACGGCAGTCTTACAATGCGGCTCTGTTCGGCTATTGCCTGTAAGATGCTCTGTCTTATCCACCATACGGCGTATGAAATAAATTTGAATCCTCTTGTCTCATCGAATTTTTGAGCAGCTTTAATCAATCCGATATTCCCCTCATCTATAAGGTCTGTCAGTGTAAGTCCTTGATGCTGGTACTGTTTGGCAACGGATACGACAAAGCGCAGGTTTGCCGTGACAAGCTTGTCTTTGGCTTTCTCGCCTTCCGGACCACCTTTCTTGATCTTTTGTGCGAGCTCAATTTCTTCGTCGATAGAGATTAGAGGAGCGCGTCCGATTTCCACAAGATATTTGTCCAATGCTTCACTCGAACGGTTTGTGATACTTTTCTGAATCTTTAGTTGTCTCATCTTGAATACATTAATTCTAACTGCCTGATATTCAGCTTACTAATAAAAGAGGCCTTTAAAACCTTGCAAAGGTACAAAAATAATCCGGATTTGACGGTGTTTTGCATGACTTTTTGTGGTTAAATAAGGTTAATGTTCTGCTGCATTGATTTCTGTATACTCATTCCGTCATAACGCCGGAATGTCGCTCCGGCGATACGGCGGTGAGTCTGTCGGGTATTTATTCTTCTTTAAGCTTTATCTGGCAGTTGTCCAGCGACTCTATTATGGCGAGCGATTCCACATGTATTCCTTTCTCTCTGAGATATCTGCCGCCGTCCTGGAATGCTTTTTCAATTATGAAACCCATTCCGACGAGTTCCGCGCCCGACTGCTCAACGAGTTCCATGATGCCTTTGGCAGCATTGCCGTAGGCGAGGAAATCGTCGATGAAAAGCACCCTGTCGTTTTCGTTCAGATATTCCCTGCTTATGATGACGTTGTATTGTCTTTGTTTGGTGAACGACGACACAGTTGTTGACAGCATGTTCTCCATCGTGTTGGGTTTCTTCTTTTTTGCAAAGACAACGGGAAGATTGAGTAGAAAACCCATCATTATTGCCGGTGCGATGCCCGATGCCTCTATCGTAAGTATCTTGTTGACATTGCTTGACGCAAAGCGTCTTATAAACTCCACGGCAATATCCTTCATCAGGTTTGGGTCCATCTGATGGTTTATGAACTTGTCAACCTTCAGTATCCCGCCGGGATAACATCTTCCTTCTTTCAGGATTCTTTCTTTTAAAACTTTCATTATGATTTGCTTATTGTTTATTTGTCATTGTAGCACCATGACAGGAATCTGTTGATGTATGGTACCGGCAGCCTGAACCATCTGTATTTAGAGACCGGCTTTCCTCCGAAACTCAGTATGAATTCTCTGAACGGATTGTTGCGGAAAGGGAGTCCGGCGTCAAGAAAATAAATGTGTTCATACCCGTGTGTGTAAGCATATTTTATGGCAGCCCATACCGTTATGCTTGCCGGAGAGAGGTGTATGTAAGTCTTGCGTTTTGATGCCAGATACCACATGTAGGCGTTTTTGCCTGAATAAAGACACACGCATCCTCCTATTATCTTGTTTTTGTATATTGTCACGAATGTCTTGCTGTCGCCTTCGGAGTTCAGCATGCTGAACATCTTCCTGTGGGGAATAGAGCGTCTTGTCTTGAATCTGAAGTAGCTACGCAGCTGTTTGTAGAATGCGCCCAGCTCTTCCTCGCTTTCCGCTTCTCTTGTGTATACACCGTGTTTTTCCGCGGTCTCTATTTTGGACAAGGCTTTCTCGCTTATGCGTTTTTCCGGAGGAAGGCTGTGAAGAGAGTTGTGTATTTCCTGCCATGGTATCGGGAAGTATCCGTTTTGTCTGAAATGCCTGTACGCGAACATCTTGTTGCTAATGTCGCTGAACTCGATATACAGGCACAGTTTGTGGTTGAATTTCTGCGTTACAGCCTTGAGCATCATGCTGAAAAGCAGTTCTCTGTCCTCGCCGGGAGCATATTCGCCCTCTCCGTAAACCCTTCCGTGTGTGTAGAGATATGGCGGAAACAGTCTTCCGTGCCGGCATATGAGAGCCAGGAGGTGTGCGTGCACCTTTCCGTTCCTGTCTTCTGCAACAGCCATGAGCGGAGCATAGCCGGGCGTTTTTTCCGCTATAAGGAAAAAATCGGTACTGTGGAAAAAGTTGTCGCAAACCATTTCCGGCAGCTCTTCGCTTTTTTGTATAAGCCGTATGCTTATTCCGTTCATATGGCAAAAATAACAAATCTTTTCTAAAAAGCATAATTTCAGAATCTATTATTGGGCAAGAATGATTAAATTTGCCACTTAAATGCGAGTCGGCATCATCCTTCATCCATCTTCCGGACTGATGTTGTCGGGATGAGTCTCTGCTTTTATAGAAGACGCGGACGGCTTCACCGGCAAAGTCATGAGGCGGAATGACGGCTGCGGAGCGTAACGGGGGTGGGGAACCTGCGGGCAGGTAAGCAAGCTGTTCCGGCTGTATGATTGATGCGATCCGGTTTAAAAGACAAACATACATAATAATCAGAATATGAGAATAACACTTATCGGCGCCGGAAATCTGGCTACTCATTTGGGCAAGGCTCTGGCTGATGCGGGCAATACAATAGAGCAGGTGTACAGCCGCACCATGCAGTCTGCCACCCGGCTTGCCGCATTGCTCGGATGCGAGGCGCAGACAGAGATAGGCAATATAAACACTGACTCCGACGTGTATGTGCTTTCTGTCAGCGATTCAGCCTTGCCGCAGATTGTCCCGCAACTGTGCGCCGGACGAGACGGAGGCATCTTCGTGCATACGGCAGGCAGCATTCCGGCAGACATCTTCCGCGGGCACGCGCGCCATTACGGTGTTGTCTATCCAATGCAGACGTTTTCCAAGGACGCGAGACTCGATTTCAGAAAGATTCCGTGCTTCATCGAGGCGTCAGACGACGGGACTCTCGGCGTGCTTCAGACGATGTGCCGGGAGATAAGCGACAGAGTCGTTCCGCTGGGCAGCGATGACCGCAAGTATCTGCATCTTGCCGCTGTGTTTGCGTCCAATTTCGTGAATCACTGTTACAATGTCGCCTCCCACATCATGCGGAGCCACGGCATTCCTTTCGAATATATGTATCCGCTTATAGACGAGGTGGCTTCAAAAATACACTCCATGACGCCGTCCGACGCGCAGACGGGTCCAGCCGTGCGCAACGACAGGAACGTTATTGACCGCCATCTGAGTCTGCTCTCGGATGAGCCTGAGTTCAGGGAGATTTACGGGATAATGTCTGATGGAATACACAAAATAAGGAACAAGTCATGATTGATTACGATCTTTGTAAAATAAAAGCTGTCATTTTTGATGTCGACGGAGTGCTGTCTGCTGAGACTGTCGTGCTCGCGCCCGACGGAGAGCCGTTGCGCACGGTGAACATAAAGGACGGCTATGCCATACAGCTGGCATGCAAGGTGGGACTGCGTATAGTCATAATGACAGGCGGCAACACCGAGGCGGTAAGGTTGAGGTATGAGCGTCTCGGCGTGAGAGACATCTTCATGGGATGTGCGGTGAAGATTCGCGATTACGAAAGGTTCAGAGACGGCAGCGGACTTACGGACGAGGAGGTGATATATGTGGGCGACGATGTGCCAGACTATGAGGTCATGAGCACAGTGGGATGTGCCTGCTGTCCTTCCGACGCATGCCCCGACATAAAGTCTGTGAGCCGCTATGTGAGCGGTAGAGCGGGAGGGTGTGGATGCGCGCGCGACATTATCGAGCAGGTGCTTCGTGCCCAAGGCAAATGGATGGCTGACGAAAAGGCTTTCGGATGGTGACGTGATGTGCGCGCGTACGTGTCCGGATGTATGTCAATAAAAAAGAAAACAGAATGAAGACGAATAAATATAAGGTAATACTGTCGAGCAACTCACCGCGGAGAAAGGAACTTTTCGCAGGTTTGGGAATCGGTTTTGAGGTAAGGGTCATCAGCGGGATAGACGAGTCGTATCCTCCAGAACTGCCTTTGAGCGAGGTGCCGCTGTACATCGCGAAAGAGAAGGCTGCGGCTTACGACATAGCCAACGGGGAGCTTGTGATAACCGCCGATACGGTTGTCATTGTCGGTAATGAGATTCTCGGAAAGCCTTCCGGTGAGGACGAGGCGAGGGACATGCTGCGCAAGCTGGGCGGACGCACCCATGAGGTTACTACGGGAGTGTGTCTCACCACATGTGACCTGCAGCGCAGCTTTGCCGTCACGAGTGAGGTGACGTTCAAGAGTCTCAGCGATGAAGAGATAGACTACTATGTCAGAAACTACCGTCCGTTTGATAAGGCTGGAGCTTATGGCATTCAGGAATGGATAGGATATATAGGTGTCACATCGCTGCGCGGCAGCTATTTCAATGTTATGGGATTGCCCGTGCAGCGCATTTATGAGGAACTGAGAAACACGTTCGGTTTCGGGCTTGGTGCTGAATGACTCGTCCTGTCATTCTTGCATGATTATGCGGAAAGGTGAATAGTTATGCGTTGCGGGCATGGCGTCAACTCTCAGATACTCTTCTGTAGGCGATGTAGATGATGTGCTGCGACAAATACGCGAGTTTTGGAGATGTGAGATAAGACGCTGTCATACAGGCATATACATTTCCACGTGTGCTCAGGAGCCTTATTCTGAGCCGCGAAAAAGGCTGTTTGGATGTCCCGAACAGCCTTTTCCGTGTCGTGGAACAGCCTTTGCGGAGCCATGAAACGGTCGTTTCAGTTATGCGGGAGAGCCTTTTCCGCTCTTTCCGTATGCTTTTGTGCGACGGCTATTGTATATATATGCGTGTTATATACATATTTCCCCGTCTTTGCGTTTCTGTTTTGCGAATTTCCCGTGTCAATATTTTTTACCGTCATTACCGTATAAATATTCATTCCTTCCTTGCTGTCCTGCGTTTTCGTCCCGCATCCGCGTTTGGCATGCAACGGCTGTTTGCTGACGCGCTGAAGTGAATGCCGGACATAAGACGGCGTGATGTCTGGCTGCATTATGCTCACCTGTATCGGCGAACGGGCATTTTTCAGCCGTAAGCTTACTTATGTGAGGATATTTAATTGTGTGTTGTTCATTTTGCGATATAATGTTTACTGAAAGTGACATTGTGCTTATAATAATTGTTAAAACGTTGCATTCGGCTTGTTTTTTACAGTCTTGATGATGCGTCGAATGTATATAAATGCTAACTTTGTGACAACATATCAGCGTTAGCCGGCTTGTATTCAGACTGTAGAAAAAATATTTTCCGGCATGATTCAAGATATGTAAAACACATGACGCCAGACCGAAATACGATTCCGTCACTGTGCGTCATAAGCGGTTATCCAACTTAATGTACAACCCCGGCAAGTGACTGTCAGACGTGCGTTCACTTGCTTTAAAACAATCACAACATGAAAAAAACTTTACTTGGTCTCGGTATTCTGGCTGTGTCGCTGTCGGCTTCAGCCCAGAACAGGAAGTCTGCCATCGAATGGCCCTCTTACTCGACAATCATCAGCGAGCAGCCGGAGGGAGAGAACATTACCGATGTCATCGGCAAGAACTTCGCCTACACTTATGAGCAGAACCAGATGATGAGGCAGCAGACCTACAACGGTGTGGCGTCATATGTAAAGGGAACAGACGGAAACATCTACATCTACAATCCTGTTCCCGGATACCGTGCAGGCTCATATCTCAAGCTTGAGCCCACGTCAGACGGTCGCTACGTTGCGCATACGCCTCAGGCAATCGGCTATGACGAGTATTATGGAGAGACAATATACATCATGCGTCTCGTCGCAAAAGAGGAGAACGGCAAGGTGAAATGGGTGCTGGACGAGCGTGAGAACGGCGAGATAGACGGTGACGTGTATTTCACATACACTGACGGGGTGCTTCGCCAGCAGCGCATTGAGGGAGAGGTGTTCGGCGACCCTAAGGCTCTGCTCGCCACAGTCTACCGTGGAGGATCCCTTGAAGGCTCTGCAGTGGGAGAGCTTACCATAATGCCGAACCCGTATGAGGCAGTGAAGCTTCCGGAGGGTGTGACTCCCGTGCCTTACAACATGAGCTTCAGCACAAACTATAATGAGAGTCTCACCGCCAAGGCAAGCGTGGCGTTCGACGGGGAAGACGTGTATCTGAGCGACCCGGAGAATCCTTCTAATGGCTATTGGATAAAAGGAAGCTACAGCAACGGAGTGATTACTGTCAAGCCTCAATATGTCGGAGCGGACAACGTGTGGAACGTCCACTACTTCCTTCTGCCCGGCAAGATTGTGGAGACTGACGCAGGCAAGACGCTCGGACTGGTGGAGACAATGGTGCTGAAGGTCGACGAGCAGAAAAACACCATCACGTCTGAGCCCGACTATGTGTATATCATTGCGGCTGACATGAAGGGCGGGCGGCTTCTGGAGAGCTACATCATGCCGTCTTACTCTAAGATAGAAGTGAAGCCGGCAGTCCCTGCGGCACCTGAGTTCTATGATGTCAGCGGCTATGACTCGTATTATGGCAGAGAGGTAAGGTTCTATCTGCACAGTAAGGATGTTGACGGCAATCCTATCGATGCTGATGGTTTGTCTTACCGTGTGTATGTAGGTGCGGACTCGGTATATACCTTCACGCCCGACAAATATACACGTCTTGAAGCTCCGATGTCTCTTGTCGCCTATTCGTTCTCCGACCAATATGACTTCCCGGCTGCCGCCAACGACTACCACCGTTTCTATTTCTATGAGGACGAGCTTGATGCTCTTGGTCTGCAAAGCGTGTATACAGCCGGTGGTGTGACCAATGTCTCTGAGATAACCTGGTGGAAGGAGCCGGTGGGGACGTCTGTGTCGGGACTTGATGCGGATGTCAAGCCGGTGCGTACCGACTGGTTCGACATGCAGGGACGCCGTGTCGACTCTCCGTCTAAGGGCGTTTATGTTGTGAGAAAGACAATGCCTGACGGCAGTGTGATAACATCAAAGCATGTGAAGAGATAATAGGGCACCGGTCTATCAGGCACATCATGACGTCCGGTTGCGATTCGATGTGATTATGATTGATGACATGTCATGATGCACGAATGTGTTCCGGTGGACCTGACCTGATAAAAACGGTCTCGCAAGATTGGTAATGAGGGCTGTCCGTATGGCTTTTGTCCGGCGGACAGCCCTTATTGTTTGTCTGTCTGTAGCAGAGCGGAAAATGATGCGTATGCCGCATTTCACATGGTCGGATGATGTCTGGCGGTTTGCAGGTTGCCGTCTGGTTGCCGGCATATATGAATATTCCGTGAAACGGAGCGCGGCGTATATGTCATGAGAATTATAAAATACAAGCTTTTAGAGAATGGCTGTCATCGCGTCAGCCCGTCTGTCTCCGTATCCGGACATCCTGTCTCGATGTCGTATATATATTCGAACGGTATTGTTTCCCCGTCGGGTAGAACTAATGTTTTGTTTACTGTATCTATTTCATTTATTACCGAACGTACCGTCCGGTAGCTGCCTCCGGCTTTTCTCTTGTCAGGTTTGAAGTAGGTTATGGCAGTGGTCGTGTGTCTGTATTGCCCTTCAAGAAGCGTGTGTATCTTCCGGTCAAGCATCTCGGCATGATTCTCGTCATACTCAATGAAGCGTGATGTCTGCCGTGCCGTCTCGCGTATGGCGGCGCCGTGACCCGACAATGCGGAGAACGGAGCGAACTGTGCGGCGCGGCTCTGCATCGACATCTGTGGATGCTTTGCAGAAACATGGTGCGGCAGGTTTATTATGTCGTCATACTTATGTGTCATGCGTTGTGTCCTCCTATCTGATTGTTGCGCATTCGTGCCGTTGCTCCGTCCTCAAAGTTCAGTCCTTTCAGTATGGTGTTCTTTCCGTATTTCTTCTTTATTTTCAGCAGTGTCTTCTGCATTCTCCGTTCTTTCTCCAGCCTTTCGTCTTCTTTCCGCTTTTCCTTTTCAAGCTGTTCATAGTCAGTGAAAAGGTCAAGCTCCACCGGAGCGGCTTTCCTGTCAGTACGGTTCTCGTCCATAACGTGATTCGTAGTGAGGTTGAGCCGGCGTATGAGCAACTGAGGATTGACAATTCTGTCATACAGTCTTGTGGCTGTTTCGGATATCAGGGAGGCTGATGATGTGAAGCGTCCTATGTTGGCAGTACCGTGTGCGTGTTTGGGCACTTTGCGTCCGTAGCGGTCGGTCACTATCTCTCCGTGATACGAATCCCTTATGTCCGGATCGGTGATGCTTGCCGTGTCGTATCCTATGGTAAGGACAATCTGGTCGGTGACAAGGTGCTTGTCGAGAAGGTCGAGCGATGCCGCGTCAGCCATTTCCATCAGTACTATGCGTGCCTTTTTATAATCGTATGCGTACTGAAGCACCTGTCCGGTGCACAGAGAGTTGCTTTCCGACCTGTAGCTCTTTACCATATCCATTGTGCACGGTTCCCATCCCCAGGCATGGTCTATGAGAAGCTCAGCATTTACTCCGAACAGTCTGTAGAACAGCTCCTCCCTGTCTATTGAGTATCTGGCAATCTGTCCCATGGTGCGTATGCCGTATTTTTCGAGCTTGTTGGCTATTCCACGTCCCACTCTCCAGAAGTCTGTGAGCGGTTCATGGTCCCACAGTGTTCGCCGGTATGTCATTTCGTCGAGCTCGGCTATTCTCACTCCGTCCTTATCGGCAGGAATGTGCTTCGCCACTATGTCCATCGCTATCTTGCAGAGATAAAGGTTTGTGCCTATTCCTGCGGTTGCCGTGATGCCTGTCTGGCTCAGTACGTCACGTATTATGGTCATTGCGAGCTCGTGGGCGGACATCTTGTAGTATCCGAGATAATCGGTCACGTCCATGAAAACCTCGTCGATGGAGTATACATGTATGTCGTTTTCTGATATATATTTCAGGTATATATCGTATATCCGTGTACTGTATTTGACGTAAAGAGCCATCCGGGGCGTTGCGGCAATATAGTCTGCTTCGAGTTCGGGATGCGAGTTGAGCTCGTCCTCCGATACTGATTTCCCTGCAAATTGCCTGCCTGCAAGTTGTCTTCTGCGTCCGTTGTTCAGCTGGGTCACACGCTCTATCACCTCGAAAAGTCTGGCGCGTCCGCTTATACCGTACTTTTTCAGTGACGGTGAGACGGCAAGGCATATTGTCTTTTCTGTGCGCGAGACGTCCGCCACGACAAGATTTGTCGTGAGCGGATTAAGCCCGCGTTCCACACATTCTACTGAAGCATAGAACGATTTCAGGTCGATTGCTATGTATTTGCGTTCCTGTGACATGCTTTTTATGAAATACAAATATGTGCAAATCAATGATAATGATGCCAGCCTTTGTATTGCCGAGTGCAGCTTATCTTCTACAAAGATAACGCAATCGAGTGCAATGAGAGCTTGTTCTTACATTGCCGAGTGCAGCTTATCTTCTACAAAGATACGTAAAAAAGTAGAATTTTATAAGAAATAATGATGGCATCCGCCCAGTAGAGACGCAAAATCTTGCGTCTCCCGAGTAAAAACCGCAGCAATGACAGGTCTTCTTCAACTCAGCGTATTGTGCATTCTTGCGTCTCCCGAGTAACAATCGCGGCAATGACAGGGATTTTCTCACATCATTTCATTGCGGTTTCTTGCTTGTGAGACGCAAGATTTTGCGTCTCTACTGGGATAGTCCGCGTATAATACAGCGTTGTTTGCGTGCATGAGACAGTGCCGGTGAGCGCAATGAAAGCTTGCTTTCTAATTGCCAAATGCAGTCTGTTTTAATACAAAATCAGCCACAGGTGTTCTTTCATGACGCGGGATGCGGGTATCGCGATGCACCTCTCCATATATAATGATGCCATTCTCCATGTATAATGATGCCATTTTCCACGTATAATGGTGTCCTTTTATATATATAATAATGTGGACTTCTTAATGCAGCTTTCCTTTGCTTATGCAGGCGTCGGGTCTTATATCCGGCGCAGACCAAAACCAGTCTTATGTCGGGAATGACATTCCGTATGGATATCAGCTTGCGTTTCTGTTTATGTAAGAGCCGATTTGAGCATGAAATATATTTCCTCCTGCATGCGGAACAGGCACCATGAATATTTGAAAGGCATGTATCCGAACTTGTATTTCAATGAAAGCGGAAGAGCCTTTGTGTCTATATCTCTCCATATGCGGTGCATTTCCGCAAGTCCGTATGAGCGTTCCTCTGCCGTAAGCCTGGCTCTGTTGGTGAAATAAAACATGTAGGTGTCTACAAGGACAAGCCATCTTGTTTTCTCATAAAGATTCAGAATGTCTTTCCCTACATTGAGTCTTAGCAATTGTCTCCTCATGCTTTCGTTTGCTCTGATGTGGTCGAAGCGTCTCACGGATACCGCATGAGTCGTTGAGAGCGGGTTCTGGAAATAATAGTATTTGCCTTTGCAGCACCTCACTTTGCGGCTGTTGAGATAATGGATGCGTGTGGTGTTGTCATCGCTATATGCCCTGCATGTCTCGTCATAGGGAAAAGCCTTATGTATCTCAGCCCTCACCATGTACCAGCCGTGTATGTCCCATGTGAGGCTTGCGATGAAAGCGTCGTTTCCGGACATCTCCTTGAATGGACGCATGGGGAATGGCTTTTCTTCATCGGTGCCTTCATTGCGCGTCACCACGTCGAATAGCACGCAGTCGGTTTCAGAATACTCTGTAAAGACATCGACACTTTTACGCAGCGCATCAGGCTCCAGCCAGTCGTCGCTGTCTACAAATGTGATGTATTTCCCGCCCGCCAGACTGAGTCCTTCATTGCGTGCGTGTGCCTGTCCACGGTTTTCTTTCAGTGATATTACGTCAATCCGAGGGTCGGTATCGGCGTATTTGTTGAGTATTTCCAGCGATTCGTCGGTGGAGCAATCGTCAATACATATTATCTGTATGTCTTTCAGCGTCTGGGCAAGAAGCGAGTCCATACAGCGACTTATATATTTCGCCGAGTTATATACAGCGACAAGAACGGATACCTGACACATTTCTCAGTTATAGGATTTGAATTTTGACATTAGCTTGTTCCACAATGATGTCTTTCCTTGAAGTATCTTTAAGGAAATGAAAGTGCTTGTGCAAATAAGAATTATTCCGATAATCCAGTATGCTGCGGTATTGTCTATGAACATTGTAAGCATGGCGGCAATGCCTATGGGGAACTGGATAAGGAAGTATTTTATAACCGGTATGGAGATGACATATCTGTATTTGTAATATGTGAACAGCAGGATGATGCACACGTCTATGATACATGTAAGCGTTATTGCGTATCCGGCTCCGACAAGACCGAATGCCGTGAAGCCGACGACAGTAAGGATTATGACGATTACATCGTATGTAGCCTCAAGAAACAGATAGGCTTTTGAGTTGCCTCTCGCCAATGTCAGATAGGCAATGGGGAGCTTTATGGTTCTGAAGTACATCGCTATGATGGTTATGCGTATCATGTCTGTCACCGGAATGAACTTGTTGCTGTACAGCAATGGCAGCAGCAGCGGCAGGCTGACCATGAATGCCACGAGCATGGGTGAGAGCAGAAGGAGCGACACTTCTATCTGTCTGTTGATGATGATGTTACGTTTCTTTACATCCTGGTTTACCGCCGACAGCCTCGGGAAATAATCGGTCTCCATTGCGGTGAACACCATTCCGGCGTACACCATTGTCATCATATAGCCTGCGTTGTAGAGTCCCACCGTGTCAAGAGAGGACGTTGTGTTGAGGAAGGAGCGTATTACAAAGTCAGCACCGCTGCCGAATATGCCTGCAATGACAAAAGCCGAGCCGAGCTTCACCATGTAGAAGCCTTGTCTCAACGAGTCTTTCCGCATCGATATGCTTAGCGGGAACAGTCTGTATGATGTGTGTATGGTGAGCAGCATCTGGCACAGTGATATTATGATAAGGGACGGTATGATGCCTGCCTCACCGAAAATATAGTAGATGGGGACGGATGTCAGAAGAGCTATTATGACGTTTATTACCGATATGCCGGCAAGAGCGTTAAGATGTCCGGTGCCCTTTAGTATGGCGGTCTCGCCTCCCGTGACAGCCATCAGCGCTACGATGGGGGAGAGACATATGAAGTGCAAGGTGTGGTCTCCCCACGTGAAGGTGAACGCATTGAGCAAAGGACTGGCGATGATGCATAGCAATGTGCCCGCAACGGCGGTGATAAGACTCCACGATCGAATCATGCTTATTGTTCCGGAGATGTGCTCCGCATCCCTGTTCTCGTATGACTCGGCTATGTTCTTGACCGCGCTCATAGATATTCCGAGGTTTGTCGTGTTGGAGACAAGGTTTATCGTGGAATTGAAAAGAGATATCAGTCCCATTCCCAAGGGACCTAATATCAGTGCGACAAACTTATTTCTGACGATTGATATGAGAAGATTGAGAAACTGTATGCCTCCAAACAATCCTGTATATTTCAGAATGTGTGAATAGCTGTTCTTACTGTTTCTGCCCATTTATATAGTTTATCTGTATTATAAAAATATAATGACAACATACGTATTCCGTTGCTTTGCCGTCAGGCGCAGGGTGTCTGTATGTTGTCACTATCGTGTTTATGTGTTTATATACGTTCCAGAACAGTTCTTATCAGGTCGTCTATCTTGTTCTTGTAGCCTGTGTTCGCCTCTTTGGCATACCTGTTGGCAATTACCATGCATACTGTTGTGGCTTTGTGCCCCATGAGACGTGCGAGCCCCGCAAGGGCTGAGCTTTCCATCTCGAAGTTGGTTATGCACATGCCTTCATATCTGAAGCTCTCTATCTTTTCATTCTGGTGCGGGTCAGCCAGAGGCAGGCGCAGCTGTCTGCCCTGCGGTCCGAAAAAGCCTCCGCACGCCACTGTGATGCCCTTCACCATGTCATCACCGGAAATGCGGTCGGCAAGTTCCTTGTCCGAATCGATGACATAAGGTGCCGGCGCGCACATGTTTCCGCTCCATCCGAGATGGTTAAGCAGCGCGCGCTCCAGTTGCAGGTCACACACGGTGTTGCGTCCGGCATAGAAATTAAGAAGTCCGTCGAAGCCGACAGATTTCTCCGAACAGATGTATGTCCCTATGGGAGTGTGCGGCTGGAGTCCCCCGCATGTGCCGATGCGCACTATCTCAAGTTGTGTGAGATGTTCTTTTTCCTGTCTGGTGTTGAAATCGATGTTGGCAAGGGCGTCAATCTCGTTCATCACAATGTCGATGTTGTCGCATCCGATACCTGTTGATATCACGGTGATGCGTTTGCCTTTGTAGTATCCTGTGACTGAATGGAACTCCCGGCTTTCTGTCTCGCATTCTGTCTCTGTGAAGTGTGAGGCTACCGTGGCAACCCGTCCGGGGTCGCCTACCAGTATTATTTTGCCGGCGAGCTGTTCCGGTCTGATATGTAGGTGGAATATGCTTCCGTCTGCATTTATTATTAGTTCGGATTCTTCAAAATACTTCTTTACCATAATAAATAGGTTTTAGAGGGTTATTTTTTCATTTGCTCATATTCGCTCTTTCTAAGAGCGTTCATGTCGTTTATGATTGATTGTCTGAGCGTTTGTTCTGATTTTTCGGCGTTCAGAATCTGGGTTGCCAGACTGCTTCGCTCCGAGCCCGTTGCCGAGCGGTATCTGGCACGCAGCTGTTCTGTCTGTTCGGACTCTTCGTCCAGCTGTTTCTGCCGTTTCCTGATGCTCAGATAAAGAGACCTGTTCTTGTCGGAAGAGAAGTCGGACAAATCTGTATATTCCACCTCGTCGTTGATGACAAAGCTGACGGATGTGCCGGACGCCACCGCCTTATTGTCACGCGCGACGGCTTTCTGAAGCCGTGCCATGGCTTTCTGTCTTGATTCCTCCGACTCCCATGTGTCTTTAATGCTTGTTATGGCAGCGTAGTTGCGGAGCGTGTTCTCATCAATCTCACCGTTGTAATTATGCCTTGTGGACGACAGCGAAACAGTGTAGACGCATACTTTTCCTTCCGGTTGCCTTCTTGTGGTGGCAAACCAGGCTATGCCGTCTGTATCGTCTTCGACATACATCATGTCGTCTTTGTCTGAGTTGAACGGCAGACCCACATTCTCTGCTTTGAGGAATCTGCCTGACTCGGAGTCGTAGGTAGTGACATAAATGTCGTATCCGCCGAGCCCTTCTTCAGACTTTGCCGCAAAGTAAAGCGTGGTTCCGTCAGACGTCATGTACGGATAGTTTATCTCAGTAAAGGGAATGTCGAAGCCTTCAAGCAGTTGCGGCTGGCTCCATTCGCCGTCGTTTAGCCGGTCTCTGGTCATGAGCCTGAATGTGCTGTCGGCTGACATCTCAGAATAAAAGCACTTGTTGCCGAATCCGTTCACATACACGTATGTGTCAGTTCCCTTTTTAGTGTTGAAAAACTTGTCGTATGGCAATATCTGTCCATAGTCCTTTGGGAGGGGGATGGCGTCTGACAGGCGGTTGCGGTCAACAACGGTGCTGTCTATGATGAACAGCTTCTGTGTGTTGGGCAACATGCTCTCATAAAGCATGCTTGCCATATCCGTCTCCTCTGTCTCAGTGTTCTGGACCCTTGGCTTATTGTGGTGCTTTTGTCTGCGCACTTGCGACAGGACGCAGGAAGCTACAAACGATGCGATAATAAGTAAATATATTCTTTGTCTCATTGGTTAATCGTAATTTAATACCGAACAAAGATAAATAAAAAATAATAAAGAATGGACGGTTTTAACGTAATTTTTTATATTGCAGCCAATCGGTACTCAATGCGAGTCTGTGTGACACCTGGCTCTCATAAGGAGGCATGCAGCCGCAGAAATACGTCTTTTGCATGTATGCCTGAACCGCTGTACGCACGTCAGCGGACATGAAAGGTGATTCTGTTTTTCATTATAATCATCTATGACTTGAATATTACGATTGCTTCACGTGTGTAGTCCGCACATGCGTCACCGTTCATCCGGAATGGATATTTATTCAGAAGGGAAAGTAAAAAATCTTTACATTGATTTTCCGTGAAATAGAATTGCGATGAATGCCATGGCACTGTCTTGTGAGTGTTTGGGCTTATCCGTATATTGACAGAATTTGAATGTTCATCCACAGCTTTCTTCTTTATTTCCTTATGTATGCTCTCCCGCAGTGTTTTTTCATACTGTCCTGCCTTGTATGGCAGGCATGCCGTGTAGCGGAAAAGGCAATGTCATGTCCCCATACGGGCTTTTCCATATGCCCGAAGAGCCTCTTCGGCATGGCGGAAAAGCCTTTATCGTACGCTGTTTAAAGGCATTTTTCATGACTGTTTGCGTATTGTGCTGATATTGAACGGATTGTGAAAACGTGTCATAAATCGCGTATACGGCGGTAAAACGTTCCTGCTTTGCCTCTGCGCGATTCTCGCGGACTTTACATTGTTTGATTATTCGTACAGCCTCTACTGTATTGCTGAATATGCGCATCGTCCCAGCCGACATGTCTCATCATATCCGCCCGTGCGGCTTTTTCTTTTTTCCGTCGTATTTTTGCTTCCCGCATGTCTCGTCAAACGCATTTACCGGTGATTCTGTGGTCAGGGCGCCAAAGGTTTTCATTGCCTCTCACTGATTATCTTATAATATAGAGACTCGTATTGCCGTGCCACCTTTATATAGTCATGATGCTTGCCGATGTATTCAATGCTTTGTCTTTTCAATGACGGAATCATCTCGGGATGCAGTACAAGACGTTCAAGACTGTCATACACGCTGCCGTATTCTGGGAGGACATTGACTATGGGTCTCAGTCTGTCTTCATTCAATATGTCATAGTTCTCGGGCTCTCCGCCGCCGACGCATATTATTCCTTTTGCCATGGCTTGCAGCGCGTTCATGGCAGGCGTGTAGCTGTAGAGCTGGTCAAGCAGGACGTCTGAATTGTTCATCAGCCTGACATATTCCCCGAAAGGTACAGACTCTACTTTTATAAGTTCCACCTTTTCCTTATATTTCCGTTGTATGTCCTCCGCCGCTTCAAGCATTATGTCAGTGCCTTTATATTCGTTGCGTGTCTTGTTGATGCCTATGAATATTCTTAAGGGCATGTTTCCCGGACGGCTGTCGCAAGGGAGTGCGTTCCTCTCCGGTTTTATGGGGAACGGGATGTAAGCCGTCTTTTCGGCGAAAGCCTGCCTGTAGCACACGAAATACTCGTAAAGTCCAGCCACTATCATGTCGCAGTCGTCAGCGATATATTTGTTAAGCCGCTCTTTTGATGTGCCTATCCAGTCTTTCCGTTCTTTTATGGCATCGGCGTTGTTGCGGAGACTGTCGCCAATGTTAAAGTCGCTGTATCTTAGCGGTTTGGAGTCGCAGCATGTCTTGACCCAGTAGTAATCCATGCCGAAAGCGCAGAGTACCAGTCCGTTATTATGCTTTCTGATATATCTGTATATCGGAAAGATCAGGTCAGCCTTTATCTCCAGAAATATAGGGTTGATAATCTGCACGATGTCATATCCGCGCATTAGGGGGAGAGTCTTTATGAGTTTCGTAATGTATCTCAGACCTCCTGCTTTTGAATAGCTTCTTGTCAGGGATATGTCGCGGTTGTAGTTCTTCCAGTAATCACCGTTTGATATGACCGTCACCGTGTGTCCTAATTGCCTGAGACCTTCGGCAAGAGTCCAGTGCACGTTACTGTATTCACCGATTAAAAGTATCTTCATTTTGTTGTCATTGTGAATAACAGGTTGCGTAATAGTCTGTTATTTACTACTTTTCTGAAACAGACGTATTTCTTCGTGTAGTTTTTCTCAGGCAAAGGAAACAGCATGTGCTCTTTCATCTGTCTTATCGCGTTGTCGAGATATTCCCTGTCGTGCGTGAGACGGATGATGTTGTATATGTAGTCCATTGTCAGTTGGGCTATCCGCCGTTGCAGTGCCGGTCTGTCGGTCTCGGGTATCGTCTCGATTATCGATTGCAGATGAAGTATCACGTTCTTGAAATCAGACAGCCGGTTGTATATGTGTGACTTGTCTTTATTGTTGGTTATGGAGTTGTTTCTTTTTCTGTAATAGTAGGCGGATGCGTTTGTCGAGATGACATTTTCAGCCCTTAAAAGCAGCTGTGGCGTGAAGTCCTCATCCTCATGGACTATGCCCGGGCGGAAGCGCAAGTCTCCGAGGATGTTCCTTCTGAACAAGAATCCGCATACTGAAGCTACGAGATTGTTGTTTTTCATGTAGTTGCTGCCGCTTACAGGCTCACTGTATGAGAACGGTACACCTACGTCTGTGGTGCTTGTCATCTTAAACATTATCATGTCCGGTGTCTGGTATCTTGCGATGTCAAGGCAGTGCTCGTAAGGCGCGGGAATTATGAAGTCGTCGCCGTCGACGAATTGTATGTATCTGCCTGAGGCATACCGGAGTCCGGTGTTGCGTGCTACGGAGAGTCCCTTGTTCCTTTGCCGTACGTAAACCAGCTCGTCTCTTAGTTCGGTTATCTCGTTAATTACGGATATGTCGGAGCCGTCGTCAACCAGTATTATCTCACGCTCTTCGTTGCTGAGCGATAATCTCAGAAGACTGCCGATACACTCCTTTATCATGTGTGACGGAATGTTGTATGATGTTATGATAAAGCTGACCAGTGGCTCTGTGTTGTGAGATGAATACAATTCATTCATTGCGGTGGTGTCCTTTTCTTTGTTTTGTTTTTTATAAAAATGTTTCTTGCGGGATTTTTACGGTGCAAATATAAATAAAATATATTATTCGCATGCCGTTTCTGTTATTAAAACGTGTGGGGATGCTTGTTTCTTTAACCCGGAAAGGCTGTCATACCACATGCCTGTTATGTGTCGCTTCAGGGCGTGCAGGCTTCCGTTTTTATCAGAGACCCGGCGTGACGCGAGGGCAAAAGGCACATTGCCGGATGGCGACAGCTGCGGGTAGGACTGATGAAGGGCTGGCAGGCAACAGTGAATGTGTGCATGGCGGCGTGATAATAGGGCAGTGTTTAATTTTTAATGTACTGTTAAACGTATTAAATTTGTGTGACTCCGCTTTGCCGTTCTGATATATTTGTGTATCTTTGCACATATATGTTCAGCTTTATGACAATTGTTATTGTTGCTATATTGTTTGTGGGTTTTTTCCTTATCTCGACGGAAAGGCTTACGAATATAAATAAAACTGCGGTGGCTATTTTTATAGGCACGTTGGCTTGGATGCTGTATATAAGTAACGGTAGCGATTATGTCCTGAAGCAGCACTTGGATGAATACCTGATATTTTCCGGCGGTGAGGAGCCTTCCGGCAGTCTTGTCAAGCAGTTCATCGCCCAGAATGTGTTCCTGAAATATGTCGGTAAGGCATCTGAGATAGTCCTGTTTATTCTGGCTACAATGACAATCGTCGAGATAATGCAGAATAACGGGTGCTTTGATTTTATATCCCAGTATATGCGGACACGCAACAGCAGGAAGATGCTGTGGATATTGTCTGCTTTCACTTTTGTGCTTTCGGCAAATCTTGACAATCTCACATCGACAGTGATGGTGCTGACAATGATGCACGGCGTGGTGAAAAACCGCAGGCAGAGAATGCTCCTCGGATGCGCTGTCGCCATATCCGCGAATTGCGGCGGAGCGTTGACTGTCATCGGCGACCCTACGGGACTGGTATTGTGGAACAGCGGTCTTGTGACGGCTACAAATTATTCGCTGTCGCTTGCCTTGCCATGTCTGGCGGCATGGTGCATACCGGTGTGGTGGATTGGGCGTTCCTTGCCGGAACGTCTCGACACGGAATGGATTACGATGCCTTACCGTGGCGATGACGCCAACCTGAGCCTGTGGCAGAAGATGCTCATGTTTGTGATTGGCATAGGAGGCTTGTGGTTCGTGCCTACATTCCATAACATAACCAAGCTAAGCCCTTTCATCGGAGCGTTATGCGTATTGGGCGTATTGTGGGTTTTCAATGAGGTGGTAAACAGAAAGTCCATGTATGTGTCTGATGTCGTGCAAAGGCGTGTGCCTCGCGCTCTCCAATACGGTGTCATACAGATGATATTGTTCGTGATGGGCATAATGCTGGTTGTGGGAGTGGTGCGCGAGACTGGTGTCATGTCGGAATGCGCGGCGTTCTTGGATGAAAGGATGAGCAACGTCTGGCTGATGGGTGTCTTCACGGGTGCGGTAAGCTCTGTCCTTGACAATTTCGCTACCGCGATGACGATGATTTCCCTTCGTGAGGCTGATGCTGCTGCGGTTCTTCCAGGTATGGTCCAGGATGTCTCTCCGTATGTGCAGAACGGACTCTATTGGAAAGTCATAGCATACGCGTCGGCAGTAGGCGGGAACATCCTGTGTTCGGGTTCCATGAGCGGGCTTGCGCTTATGCAGATGGAACGTCTGCACGTAGGCTGGTATATGAGAAACATTGGATGGAAGTGTCTGGTCGGCGGTCTGGCAGGGTTTCTTATTATGATTGTTTTATTTATATGATATATTAAGGTTGATTATGGCAAAGATTAATACTATCGGTGTTTTGACTTCCGGCGGTGACGCGCCCGGTATGAATGCAGCAATACGTGCGGTGACGCGCGCGGGAATATGCAACGGTTACAAGATTAAAGGTATATACCGCGGGTATGCCGGACTGATAAACGGCGAGATAGAGGATTTCACCACGGAGAATGTCAGCGGTATAATAATGTCCGGCGGTACAATTCTGAAGACGGCGCGATCAAAGGAATTCCTTACACCGGAAGGCAGGCAGAAGGCTTATGAAAACCTGAAGGCGAACGAGATAGACGCATTGGTTGTGATAGGAGGTAACGGTTCGCTGACTGGAGCTATGCTTTTCGCCCAGGATTATGACTTGTGCTGTATCGGACTGCCGGGGACTATAGATAACGATTTGTACGGTACGGATTCCACAATAGGATATGACACTACGTTGAATACGATAGTTGAGTGTGTCGACAGAATACGGGATACTGCCCAGAGTCATGAGCGCATATTCTTTGTAGAGGTAATGGGACGCGATGCTGGATTCCTTGCGCAGAACAGCGCGATAGCAAGCGGTGCCGAGGCTGCTATCATTCCGGAAGATTCTACGGATGTCGACCAGTTGTCAAGGTTTATGGAACGCGGAATAAGAAAGTCTAAGAAAAGCTGTATCGTGATTGTTTCGGAAAGTCCGAAATGCGGTGCTCTTTACTATGCGGACCGTGTTAGAAAGGAGTTCCCGCAATATGATGTGCGCGTATCCATATTGGGTCATTTGCAGCGTGGCGGCCGTCCGAGCGCTCACGACAGGATTCTTGCCTCACGAACAGGTGTCGGAGCCATAGAGGCAATTATGCAGGGACAAAGAAATGTGATGATTGGAGTGAGAAACAATGAGGTTGTCTACGTACCTCTCAGTGAAGCTATACGAAGCGACAAACCATTTGACCGTAAACTGATAAAGGTTCTTGACGAATTGAGTATATAAGCTTTTACATTTGTCGGATAAACAGCTTTATTAATGTCCCTTAGGTAAGATTTAAGCGATATGATAGGGCAAATGAGGAAATATTTTTTATCTTTGCATACGAAAAAATATTAATAAAAAAATAACTTATATGGCACAGATCATTGGACATATTTCTCAGATAATAGGACCTGTTATTGATGTCTATTTTGACACAAAAGGACAGGACTCGGAGAAAGTATTGCCGAAAATATATGATGCGTTAAAGATTGACCGCGGTGACGGTCGCGAGCTCATCGTGGAGGTTCAGCAGCACATAGGAGAGGATACGGTACGCTGTGTGGCAATGGACAACACCGATGGCTTGAAGCGTGGCATGGTGGCAGTTCCGCAGGGGTCTCCTATAAGGATGCCTGCCGGTGACCAGATAAAGGGAAGGATGCTGAATGTGATAGGTCAGCCTATCGATGGAATGAAAGAGCTCGATATGGAAGGCTCTTATCCTATTCATCGTGATGCTCCGCAGTTTGAAGAACTGTCTACAAGGAAAGAAATGCTCGCAACCGGAATCAAGGTCATTGACCTTCTTGAACCTTATCTTAAAGGAGGAAAAATCGGTCTGTTCGGTGGAGCGGGCGTTGGAAAGACGGTGCTGATTATGGAGCTTATCAACAATATTGCCAAGGGACATAACGGATATTCTGTTTTTGCCGGAGTGGGAGAAAGAACCCGTGAGGGTAACGACCTCATCCGGGAGATGATAGAGTCCGGAGTCGTCAGGTATGGCGAGAAGTTCAAAAAGGCGATGGAGGAAGGAAAGTGGGATCTTTCGTTGGTTGATCCGGAGGAACTGAAGAAGAGCCAGGCTACCCTTGTGTATGGTCAGATGAATGAACCGCCCGGAGCACGTGCCTCAGTAGCGCTTTCCGGTCTGACGGTCGCCGAGGAGTTCCGTGATAATGGAGGACAGAATGGCGGCGCTGCCGACATATTGTTCTTTATAGATAATATCTTCCGTTTCACCCAGGCAGGCTCTGAGGTGTCCGCACTTTTGGGACGAATGCCTTCAGCCGTGGGATACCAGCCGACACTTGCCAGCGAAATGGGTGCGATGCAGGAACGAATAACTTCAACGAAAAAGGGTTCGATTACGTCAGTACAGGCGGTTTACGTACCGGCAGACGACCTTACTGACCCGGCACCGGCAACCACATTCACACACCTTGATGCCACAACGGAACTCTCGCGTAAGATAACCGAGCTTGGTATTTATCCTGCCGTGGATCCGTTAGGCAGCACATCGCGTATATTGGATCCTCTGATTGTGGGTAAGGAACATTATGAATGCGCGCAAAGGGTAAAGGAGATATTACAACGCTATAAGGAACTTCAGGACATTATCGCCATATTGGGAATGGATGAACTTTCTGACGAGGACAAGCTGACCGTAAACCGCGCACGCCGTGTACAGAGATTCCTGTCGCAGCCGTTTACCGTAGCAGAGCAGTTCACCGGAGTTCCTGGAGTCATGGTTTCGATAGAGGATACTATTAAGGGATTTAACGCAATTCTCGATGGAGAGGTCGATGACCTGCCTGAACAGGCTTTCTTGAATGTCGGTACCATAGAGGACGTGAAAGAAAAGGCGAAGAGGCTTTTGGAGGCAGCTAATGCAAAGTAATGGCAACGTGAGTATATGAGTCTGAAATTAAAGATAGTATCACCGGAAAAAATTGAATATTTGGGATTTGCGGACAGGGTTCTCGTACCGGGAACAGCCGGAAAGTTCGAAATACTCATCAACCATGCACCTATCATTTCTTCATTGGAACAAGGTGACGTTGAATTCTCTTATCAAGGTGAAGTGAAAAAATTGCACATACAGGGCGGATTCGTTGAAGTTCAGAAAAATGAAGTATGCCTGTGTGTTGAAATGCAATAACTGTTTGAAAACCATATGGCAGATGTAAAAAAGTTAAGCAAATGCTATCTGAGGCAGGGTATAATGCTTGTTGCTGGAATGTTCTTCATTTCATTAATAATAATGAGAGTCTGGAATCTTTATGAGATTTTAAATCCGCTGATTATAAGTATTATATTCTCGCTTATGATAGTTTTTGCTGAGGCTGTAATCTGGAGGAGAGTCGCTGAAAAGAACCCTGAGGGATTGACCGGCTTTTATACTGCTGTCTCGGGATTCAGAATGTTGCTTGCTTTGGGCACCATGCTGGTGTATTACATAATAATGGGAAGTGAGACGATGATGACTTTTTTCCTGGTATTCGTGGCTTTTTATTTCGTGTTGCTTGTTCATCACGCAATATATTTTGCCAAGGTATCCGGTAAATCCTGATTGTTCAGAATATGTTTATGGATAAATTAAAGATGAGACATATTAAATATATATTATTATTGTTGTTGGTTTTTATGCCGGCGCTTGCTTCTTCTGCCAATGAAAAAGCAGATGAGGAGGGCGGACTCAATATTCCGGAGATAGTGCTGGAGCATCTCTCTGATTCATATGAGTGGCATATAGCGACATATGGGGATAATCATATCAGTATTCCCTTACCTATAATAATAAGAAGCGACGCGACAGGCGAGTGGCATTTCTGTACAAGTCACAGTCTTCCGGGTAATTTCTATTTTAACAAGGAAATGCATGGGAAGATATACGAGAAGCTGCCTGACGGAAGTACGGTAAGACCGCTTGATTTGAGTATAACCAAAACAGTTGCCCAGATTTGGATAGTTGTTATTGTGCTGATTTGCATATTCACGTATTGCTCCCGTTGGTATAAGAAGCATGACGAAAGAAGTCAGGCTCCTTCAGGATTCGTAGGTATGATGGAGATGCTGATAACAACAATAAATGACGATGTGATAAAATCATCGATAGGGGAGAAACATTACAGAAAGTATTCACCCTATTTGCTGACGGTATTCTTCTTTATACTGACTGCAAACATAATGGGTCTGATTCCGTTCTTTCCTGGAGGGGCAAATGTCACAGGAAATATAAATGTCACTTTCTTCCTTGCTTTGTGTACGATGATAGCCATAAACCTTTTCGGAAACAAGCATTACTGGAAAGATATATTCTGGCCTGATGTTCCTCTCTTTCTTAAAGCATATCCGGTTGCCGTCATGCCGGTAATAGAGTTATTCGGTGTTTTCACAAAGCCGTTCGCATTGATGATACGTCTTTTTGCAAACATAATGGCAGGACATGCCGTGATACTGAGTTTCACTTGTGTTATATTTCTTGGCTGGTCTATGGGTGTAGGCTATGGTCTTGGGCTTAACACTCTGAGCATAGTAATGCTTTTGTTCATGAACTGTCTGGAATTACTGGTGGCGTTCATACAAGCTTATGTATTTACATTGCTTAGTGCGGTATTCATAGGGCTCGCACATGTGGAGCACGCAACAGAATAATGATTTATGATAAAGACAATTTAAAATAATAATTATATATAAATAATAAACAATTTTAGAGCTATGATTATTTCGACTTTATTGGCTGCTGAAGGTCTGGCACAGCTGGGCTGCGGTCTCGGTGCAGGTATTGCAACTATTGGTGCAGGTTTGGGTATTGGCAAAATCGGAGGAAGTGCAATGGACGCCATAGCACGTCAGCCAGAGGCAACCGGCAAGATTCAGGGTAACATGATTCTTACAGCTGCCTTCGTTGAGGGTTGTGCTCTTTTTGCTATCGCAGCGTGTGCATTCCTTATTAAGTAAAAGAAAAAAACAGTTAAATTATACAGCAGATGGATTTTAGTCAATTGCCATCAATATTGACGCCTGATCTGGGATTGATTTTCTGGATGACGCTCGCTTTTCTGGTGGTATTTTTTGTCGTCGCTAAAATGGGATTTTCGACAATTGTCAAAGCAGTGGATGAAAGAAAACGCTATGTTGACGAAAGTCTTGAGAAAGCCCACAAGGCATCAGAGCGGCTGGAAAATATAAAGCAGGAGGGTGAGGGCATACTTCGTGAAGCCCGTATCAGGCAGGCAGAATTGCTTAAAGAAGCTGCTGCAACTCGTGACCAAATCTTGCAGGATGCCCGTGAAAAGGCACGTAAGGAAAGTGAGCGCATGATAAATGAGGCGAAAGCCGAAATTGAAAATGAGAAAGTGGCCGCGATAAGCAGTATCCGTAAGCAAGTCGCGTTGCTCAGTGTGGGTATAGCAGAAAAGGTTCTGCGCAACAACTTGACTGATGATAAGGCGCAGATGATTCTGATTGACCGCATGCTGGATGAAGTTTCTGTATCAGATAATAAGAATTTCCAATAATAATGGACATCGGAGTTATATCTGTAAGATACGCACGGGCTCTTTTGAAAGCAGGTCTTGATGCCGGGGTGGAGGACAGAGTGTATGCAGAGATGCAGGTTCTCGCGCAGAACTATATCACTTTGTCTGAACTCAGAACAGCGGTAGACAATCCCATGCTTTCAAAAGAGCTTAAAGAACAATTGCTTGTTGCTGCAACAGGCAATAATCCGTGTGACATTACACGTTCGTTTCTTAGTCTTGTATTGAAGGAGAACAGGGAAAGTATTCTGCAATTCATGGCTAACTCGTATGTAACTCTCTACAGAAAACAGAAAAATATTATTAGCGCAAAACTCGTCACTGCCGCCCCTGTAACAAAGTCTGTTGAAGACAGAATGCGGCATCTGGTAGAGAGTAAGACTAATGGAACTGTGCAGTTTGAGACAGCCACCGATCCTGAGCTGATCGGCGGGTTCGTCCTCGAATATGATACATATCGCATGGATGCAAGTTTGAAAGCCAAACTCAATGCTATCTTGGCACAGTTGAGTAACTAATTATTAAGCATTAATAAAATGTCAGATAAAATTAAACCAAGTGAAGTATCACAGGTTCTTATAGAGCAGCTGAAGGGCATCAGTGACACTTCCAGATTTGACGAAGTCGGTACGGTGCTTCAGGTCAGTGACGGTGTCGCACGTATCTATGGTCTCCGTAATGCGGAAGCCAACGAACTTCTCGAATTTGAGAATGGCACGATGGCTATTGTGATGAATCTTGAGGAAGATAATGTCGGATGCGTGCTTTTAGGTTCCACATCAGGAATCAAAGAGGGCATGATTGTCAAGCGTACAAAGCGAATCGCCAGCATCAGGGTGAATGACAACCTTTTGGGACGTGTCATAAATCCTTTAGGAGAGGCTATTGACGGAAAGGGTGACATTGATCTTTCAGATGCGTTCGAGATGCCTCTTGACAGAAAGGCACCCGGAGTCATTTACCGTCAGCCGGTCAAGGAGCCTCTTCAGACTGGATTGAAGGCTGTCGACTCAATGATTCCTATCGGACGTGGACAACGAGAGCTGATTATCGGTGACAGACAAACTGGAAAAACCGCAATCGCACTCGATACGATAATCAATCAGAGGAGCTTTTATGAGGCAGGCAATCCTGTATATTGCATATACGTGGCAATAGGGCAGAAGGCTTCAACTGTAGCAACACTTGTCTCAACGTTAAAGGAACATGGCGCAATGCCTTATACAATAGTCGTTTCGGCTACGGCTGCCGATCCTGCCGCAATGCAGTATTACGCGCCGTTTGCAGGAGCCGCCATAGGTGAGTATTTCAGAGACCGCGGTCTTTCGGCACTGGTCGTATACGATGACCTTTCAAAGCAGGCGGTCGCCTATCGTGAGGTTTCCCTGATCTTGCGTCGTCCGTCAGGACGTGAGGCATATCCCGGTGACGTGTTCTATCTGCACAGTCGTCTTCTGGAGCGTGCGGCACGTATAAACGACCAGCAGGAGATTGCGGAACAGATGAACGACCTCCCGGAGTGTCTGAAAGGGCATGTCAAAGGTGGCGGTTCGCTCACAGCCCTTCCTATAATTGAGACACAGGCGGGTGACGTTTCAGCATATATACCAACCAATGTGATATCAATTACAGACGGACAGATATATCTTGAGACAGACCTCTTCAATCAGGGATTCCGCCCTGCGGTAAACGTGGGTATCTCTGTGAGCCGTGTTGGTGGTTCAGCTCAGATAAAGAGTATGAAGAAGGTAGCCGGAACACTAAAGATAGACATGGCGCAATATCGAGAGCTGGAGGCGTTCTCGCAGTTCTCAAGCGATATGGATGCCGTTACGGCGATGACGCTCGACCGTGGAAGAAAGAACAACCAGCTCCTTATACAGCGTCAGTATTCACCTATGCCTGTGGGCGAGCAGGTTGCCATACTGTATTGTGGTACGCACGGACTTATGCATGATGTCCCGGTTGACAAAGTGCGCGAGTGCCAGGACGCGTTCCTCGACAAGCTTCGCTCGTCACACTCAAAGGATGTGATTGATGTGCTTGCAGCAGGTAATATCAATGATGAGGTGACATCAATCATAGAGAAAGTAATGGCAGAGATTGCCGGTCAGTATAAAAATTAATTGCGCATGCCCTCACTGAAAGAAATAAAAAACCGGATTGTTTCGGTAAATAGTACCCGAAAAATAACGAGTGCTATGAAGATGGTGGCTTCATCAAAACTTCATCATGCTCAGCAGATGATAGAGAACATGCTTCCCTATGAGAATATGCTCGAGCGAATCCTGAAGACTTTTCTTGCATCTGAAGTTGACGCCCACACTATATTCAGTGAAGTTAGGGATGTGAAGAAAGTCGCTTTAGTCGTGTATTCATCAAACAGCAGCCTGTGCGGCGGATACAACGCAAATGTCATAAAGATGATGTTCAGTGTTGCGGATGAGTACAGAAAGACCATAGGCAAGGATAATGTAATAATCTATCCTGTCGGCAGGAAAGTGGCGGAACAGGCAAAAAAGAATGGTTTCCTGTGTGCGGGAGATTATACGGAATTGGCTGAAAAACCTTCAATAGGGCAGTGCATAGATATTGCTACCGAACTGTGTGAGAAATATGCGGCAGGCGAGATTGATAAGGTTGAACTGATATACCATCATTTTAAAAGCGCAGGCTCTCAGATATTGCAGCGCAGGACGTTCCTTCCAATTGATTTGGATTATGATATCGGTGCTGACAATGACAGGGATTTGCGGCTTAAGTCGGTAACACCTGCCATGATGGAGTATTTGCGTAAAAAGGTAAAAGAGGATGCGGAGAAGAAGGAAAAATCAGTCCCGCTTAATGACAATTTTATCGTAGAGCCGGACATGAAAACAGTTTTGCATGCTTTGATACCCCGGTATGCCAACCTAATGATTTATACTGCGCTTTTGGACAGCAACGCTTCAGAGCACGCTGCAAGAATGGTTGCTATGCAGACTGCAACAGACAATGCTGATGAACTGTTGCGTGAGTTGAATTTGCAGTTCAACAAGAGCAGACAGCAAGCCATCACCAATGAATTGCTTGATATTGTCGGCGGAAGCGTGAACAATTGATCGTCTGTGAGAACAAGACTCATATAACGTCAGCCCCGGAAGACATTAAAAGAACTTCCGGGGTTTGTTTTGTTTGTGTTTCTATAATGCTTGATGTCGCTATAAAACCTGTTCAGTTATCATATCTCCCGAACTACTTTTCATTCGGCTTATCGTCTCTTAATTCCTCTCCCACACTGTTGCCATTATCTTGTCTCTCGCTTTCGCCCGATGTAGGCAGTCATATCTTCGAAATAATAGGAAGTCAATATGCCGGACAACAGTTCGGAATACTTAGAATGTCTGAAGTAGGGCTCAGGTCTAAAGCATCACATTGTGCCTTCCGTGCGGATGAAGGAGCATGGAGTTGTGGCATGGCTGTTAAGGGGGCAAAATGAGGATCAGAGGTTATGTGTGGAACAATATCAGTCAATATCATGCAATGCCGTCATCTGATAAATTCTTGAGAACCTTGAGGCGATAAACATAGTGTGACGACAGCTCTGTCTGAAGTAAAAAATATTGACAAAATATTTTCATAAAACAGATGAGCTGGAGCAATGCATACCCACTCTTCATGTAGTATTGTTTTTCTGTAATTTCAACGCAGGTTATATATTCCGCTGTTTTTATCGTCCCAATGTCTTGAATTATGCTCTTTTTGCGAACAGAATGATTCAGCTATCTCTGCTAAGCGTACGATATGATTCCTCAGAATAGCCTTTATCATCGTTCAATACAGGCTTTTTCGAGAGCCTGAACAGGCTTTCCTGTGCGATGAAAAAGCCTTTTCCGTAATATAGGAAAACCTTTTTACAGACTTTGTGTCTGCAATATGCTTATGGCCAATGGATTACGTTTTTGCTTCATTAGTCTGTGTACATGCCGGTGTTCGGTTGTCCGTTGTCTTTTACACGATTCTCAGTCACTTGACGTTATCCGCATATTCCTCCTTATTCCACCATATTGCGCATGTTTGCGATTTGATTCCGGTACATGGGATTTATCATCTCTTTATATCCGATTTTGAAATTCGCTTCTTCTTGTTTTGTGTTTGTGCCGTCGTAGTTTGAATCAAGAACATTACCTGCGCTAATGCGCATTTATTACAGTCCCCAAAAACTCTTTAATTCTTAATTTGTCATCATACCGCAAAAGTTGTCTTCTCACTTGTCTGCCGGTTCTCCGCTTCTCTTCCGATATGCTGCCGCCATCTTTCCTTCCGCTCCTGTACGATGGTGTCCGCCATATCCATCGACAAAGACGCAAATCTATATGTATGATTGCGGCACGAAATACTAATGAAGTATGATGTCGTGATTTGGGTTAAATATAATTATGATTCAAGTTGAAAAACAAGTTTTGTGTCAGTCCGTGTCAATATAATGGCTTTGTGAAAAAGACAATAAAAAACACTGAGCAACTTGTTATCCTTGCTCAGTGTTTTGTGTAGTGGATAGGGGAATCGAACCCCTATGCCAAGATTGAGAATCTTGTATCCTAACCATTAGATGAATCCACCATGTGCGTGCATTATTAAGAATAATGCGGAAGCTGGGGGATTCGAACCCCCGGTACGTTAAACACGTACGGCAGTTTAGCAAACTGCTGGTTTCAGCCACTCACCCAAACTTCCATACCGGTTAATTTCGAATCACCGAAGCACTAACTCTTTAATGCGGTGCAAAGGTACGCATTTTTTTTAAACCTACAAATTTTTAGCTCACTTTTTTCATCCTGTACGTAAAAAATCACTCATTTTACAGGTTCTGTCTTCAAATTCTACTCATTTGCTTGTATATATTCCTAAATATGTGTGTTTGCTTTCCAATCATCAATGTCAATATATTAATATGTATGTTCACCATTATTTGCATCAGAATGAATATTTATTATGTCTTGTTGTCATACAAACCGGTTTTCGTTTTTGTGAAAATTGTGGCGTACATCATCTATCAGAAGCGGAAAACAAGGCTACGTCAGCGACACGCTATGCTGGCGAAGAGCCAACAGGTATGTGAAAAAGCGACTTTGGCAGTGTGTTGACAGATTCGGTTTTTAGTATGGATTTGGTATAATCAACAGAAAACACGTGTCTCGTGCGGTATATTGAAAAAATGTGGTTCATGTTTTGTTGTTGTGAGAATCGGATATAGGAATTCTACCGCTTTTGAAAAGTTGTGCCTTTTCTTGAATACTACACTATATAAGTAGTTGTTCAAAATTAACCGAAATTATATAGCTTCTAAGATTATTGTACGTTCTTTGGATAAGACAAGATGCACTCAGCAAAGCAAGAGCAAGCTCTCTTTGCTCTCGATTGCATAGCCTTTAGGGCTTCATCCCAAAGTCTCATCGGTCGTGTAGCCCGCTACACTCAGTCTTCGGACTTTGAAATGCAGCTCCTGAATAACACACAATATGATTGCAATTAATTTAGAACATTTACTTATAAATAAGGGCATATTATAACTGTTATTGATGTCTGTGAGGTCCAGTTACGTTCATGCATCTTTCTCGGACATTTGCGTTCTTTTCACGATTTGGCAGTTTTAAACACATTATGATTAATCAGTATAGTTGCATATATGTAACTATAAGTTCCTTAGTAAGTTAATTATGTTAAAACAGACATAATATATTAACTTTAAATTGTTAATGGATTAAGGATTGATATATCTTTGCGAATATGAAAAAGAGTACGATTTGGATTATTGCAATCATAATGGGCTTCTCTTTTCTTGCGCTACTGTACATGCAGCTGAATTATATTCAGGAAATGGTGGACATGAAGAAAGAACAGTTTGACGAGTCTGTCAACAGAGCCCTATATCAGGCTTCAAGAAATCTGGAGCTCAATGAAACTCTCAGATACCTTGAAAAAGACGTGAACGAAACAGAACGACGTGCTTTCAGACGCGATTCTGTAGGAACACGTTCGTTGCGCCCCGATGGAACCATACAGCAGTCACATCAATATTATGTTACAGGAAAGGACGGTACGATATACTCTTCATTTGAGCTGAAGACCATAACCGTAAAACCGTCGCATATGCCTAAAGGCATGATACTGAACAGTGATAAAAGCACTCTCTCGGAAGCGACAAAATCGCTGCAGGAGATAGTAAAAAACAGGTATATATATCAAAAGGCACTGTTGGATGAGGTGGTTTATTCCATACTATATTCAGCATCGGAAAAGCCGCTCAACGAGCGCATCAATTTCAAACTGCTTGATCAGGATTTGAAGGCGGAACTGATGAATAACGGAATAAATATTCCATATCATTTCACTGTCTCCACGCAAGACGGAAGAGAGGTGTACCGTTGTCCTGATTATACTGACGAAGGCGAGGAATATTCTTATTCACAGCTATTGTTCAGAAATGACCCACAAGCCAAAATGGGCGTGGTGAAGATACATTTCCCTGATATGGATTCATATATATTCTCTTCTGTGAGATTCATGATTCCGTCAATTGCATTCACGATGGTGCTTATAATCACATTTATTTTCACCATAGTCATTATCTTCCGTCAGAAGAGATACACAGAGATAAAGAACGACTTCATAAACAACATGACGCATGAACTGAAGACTCCTATAGCCAGTATATCTCTTGCAGCACAGATGCTTAACGACGAGTCTGTGACAAAGAGTCCTACAATGATGCAACATCTTGGAGGTGTGATAAACGATGAGTCAAAGCGTCTCAGGTTTCTTGTAGAGAAAGTGTTGCAGATGTCAATGTTCGACAGAAAGAAGGCGGTGTTCAAGAAAAAGAAACTCAATCTGAATGAAATGGTGGAGAACATTACGCATTCGTTCACGTTGAGAGTGGAACATACCGGCGGCAAGATATATACGGACATAAAGGCAGACCGCCCCGCAATATATGTTGATGAGGTGCACTTCCAGAATGTCATAAACAATCTGCTGGACAATGCGGTGAAATACCGCAAGCCTGACCAGCCGATAAACATATACATAAAAACATGGAACGATGATGAGCATCTGTATCTTTCAATAAAGGATACCGGCTTGGGACTGAAAAAGGAGAATCTGAAAAAGATATTCGATAAGTTCTATAGGGTTCACACAGGAAATGTGCACGATGTAAAGGGATTTGGCTTGGGGCTTGCCTATGTCAAGAAAATAGTGATGCTGCATAACGGTGACATCTCTGTAGACAGCGAATTTGGAAAAGGAACAAAATTCACAATTAAATTACCAATTATAAAAAGCTAAATATTATGGACGAGAAACTTAAAATCTTATTGTGCGAAGACGACGAAAATTTGGGTATGCTTCTTCGTGAGTACCTGCAGGCTAAAGGATATATGGCAGAGTTGTGCCCCGACGGTGAGGCAGGATATAAGGCATTCATGAAAACAAAGTTTGATATATGTGTCCTTGACGTTATGATGCCTAAAAAAGACGGTTTCACCCTTGCGCAGGAGATTCGTCAGGCAAACGCCGAGATTCCAATCATCTTCCTTACAGCCAAAACACTTAAAGAAGACATCTTGGAAGGTTTCAAAATCGGTGCTGACGACTATATCTCAAAACCTTTCTCTATGGAGGAACTCGTATTCAGAATTGAGGCAATATTGCGCCGCGTGCGTGGAAAGAAAAACAAGGAAAGTACGATTTACCATATCGGACAGTTTACTTTCGACACACAAAAACAGTTGCTGACAATAGGAGAAAAGCAGACAAAGCTGACAACAAAGGAGAATGAGCTGCTTGCTTTGCTGTGCAGCCATGCAAATGAAATACTCCAGCGTGATTTCGCGTTAAAGACAATATGGATTGATGACAATTATTTCAATGCGCGGTCCATGGATGTCTATATAACAAAGTTGCGCAAGCATCTTAAGGATGATGACCAGATCGAGATTATAAACATTCACGGAAAAGGATATAAGCTTATCACTCCGGAAGAATAAAACCGACAGAGCGGTGATTTACCGGGCATATCATGCAGACTTCATCTGTATTCCGTGCTGCTGTCACACACAGATTGTTCCGATGTTTTATTGGAGATGGTAGCGTGTTGCATCATGATAAAGCTGGAAACATAATGGCGACAGCAGTGCGGAACAGGGATGAAGAGACGGTAGTCTGGTCAAAATACAGTTTTGGCAGTCTGATGTGATTGGGTTTTATTATTCTTTCTTCCAAACTGACATTCATCAGGTCTGCCGTAAGACTGTATATAAATATATAATGTTATTATTGGTGTCTGCTAAATCTGTCAGACCAAGAAAAAATATTAAGGCTGGATTCCGGACAAGGAATCCAGCCTTAATATTTGCCTTTGTTTCTGTACAAATATAAATACAGAAACTATAGCTTAGCCACATTCAGATAATCGACTCTATAAAGATACCGCTGTTTTGTGTTTTAGCGGACACCAATAATCATTTATTTCTTATGTTTTCTTTTATCAGTCCGTGCCTGTATGCGTATAGTAGTTTTTCAAGGTCACGTATCTGTTTGTTCAGTTCTACACCAATATCAGTATCCGCAACCAACATCCTATGTGATGACATCTCTACAATCTGAGTTGTACCTTTTATGTCAGTACACTGTTGTATTGCATCTGTAGTGCTTGTAAATGGCTCGTGCTGCACCAGTTGGAAGCCACGGCTGTGATATATAAGTGTGTATCCGGCAATACCGGTTTCTTTGTGGTAAGCCTGTGCGAAGCCTCCGTCAATCACCATCAGCTTTCCATTGGCTTTTATCGGGGTCTCTCCGCTTCTGACGTGTACAGGCACATGTCCGTTTATTATATGACGGTTGTCTCCTTTTATGTTGAACGCATCCATAATCCGATCGACAACTTCTTCGTTGTCTCTGAATTTGAAATAATTGCCTTTTTCCTCATGGTGGGTTTCCTTGTCTTCAATAAAGTACCTTTCGAATGTCGCCATTTTCGACTTGTCGAAGAGTGGGCTTTCCGGACCGCACCAAAGATAAAGGAAGTAGTCTATGGCATATGCCTTATCGTCCGGAATGGAGTCTTCCTGAAATGCCGTTCTGATCATCATTCCTATATTATAGAACAGATCGCGTCCGGAAAATCTATATCCGGGTTTTATTTCCACTTCCTTTAGCGTTCCATTTTTATCAAGAGGAATGGAAGCATGAAATAATAAGTTGTTGTTGTAGACAGAATACATGCATCCGTGCTGCAACATAAGTCGTATGTGCTTGTGGAGTTTCTCACTGACCTGGAATGAATGGCATATCTTTTCCATCAGTGAAGCCTCTTCCTCTGTAAGCCTGTAAGGACATGACGGGTCTATTGTCGGGAAATGGTTGCTTTTCAGATTATATTCTTTGCCGTCTATAGTTACGGTTCCTTTCTCATAATTGATTTTTGAGAGAAGGATTCTATCCGACATGTTCCATTCCGGATGACGGTGATATATGGCAGCCTCCTCTTTAAACTGGATTATTGTGATGGCTTTATGCATAAGAGCTGCAAGACGACGGGATTTGTCATCCATGCCTTTGGTGGTTCCATACAGTTTTGGTATAAATTCATCACACGGGTCGTCCTGATATGTGTCCATGGCAAATGTTGCTAACGGAAGCAGATTTATGCCATATCCGTCTTCAAGAGTTGTCATGTTGGCATACCGTAACGAGAGTCTGATGACATTGCATATGCATGCCTTGTTCCCGGCAAGTGCTCCCATCCAAAGGATGTCATGATTGCCCCACTGTATGTCCCAACTGTGATAAACTGAAAGATTGTCCATTATGATATGAGCTCCGGGACCGCGGTCGTAGATGTCTCCAAGGATATGCAGTTGGTCAATGGCAAGTCTTTGTATGACATTGGAGATTGCTATAATAAAGTCATCGGCTCTGCCTGTGGATATGATTGTATCAATAATGACATTCACATATGCTGCTTTATCCACATCGTCTGTACGCTCGTGCAATAATTCTTGTATAATATAGCTGAAATCCGCAGGCAACGCCTTGCGAACTTTAGAACGTGTATATTTGCTGGACACAAGTCTGCATATGGACACAAGCTGGTGTATAGTTATGTGATACCAGTCGTTTATATCTCTTTCTGATGCTTTTATTAACTCTAATTTCTGGTCAGGATAGTAGATTAAAGTACACAGTTCCCGTTTGTCAGACTCTCGCATCGTGTTTCCGAATATCTCATTGACTTTGCGTTGGATGTTTCCGGATGCGTTCTTTAATACGTGAAGAAATGCCTCGTGCTCACCGTGTATGTCTGCCATAAAGTGTTCGGTGCCTTTGGGTAAATGAAGTATAGCCTGCAGGTTTATTATCTCAGTGCTTGCCTCAGAAATATTAGGGAATGACTGTGACAGCAGTTGCAGATACTTCATGTCATATGAATGCATATATTGTTCGGTTTCCATAATATTATTCAACTTTGTATTATTCTGTTTAATATTGTTTCTGATAATCTGTTGTTTGCACTTTGTATCGGCATAAAGCCTTCCGTGAGATTCGCTTTCTCGTGCATGACATACAATAATGAAGAAACAAAATCATATATCTCAAGCTTTTTTATCAGTTTCTCCATTTCGTCTTCGTCGTATTGATGTGTTGTCATCATGGATGCGGTGTCCTTAAGAGTCTCTATCGGTATATATCCTTTGTTTAAAAGGTATCTTATATATAGAAACCTTGAGCATATTGCGGATATATTATCTTCTTTTGGATACAGTACCTTTATTTTGTTTTTTATTCTCTCCTTTTTCCACGTATCATGATTACTTATAACGCTATTGTACATTTCTGTCATTTGCAATATCGTTTTATTTATGTCTGTCGTTGTGGAGACAGAAGGGTTTGAGATAACATATATTTTATTATGGGGGCATAAGGACTGCGTCATTTCCTTTTCCAGCGGACCGAATACATGGACGGCAGATACATATCGGACAATCTTTTTTATCATTATCTTCTGATGTTGTCGCGTTTTGCTTGAAAAGAAACTGAGTCCTGCATGTGACGTGAAGATTACAGGAGTTTCGCTATGAATGACCTTTTTTATCTGTCTTATTGTATGGATATCCCAATCTCCGCATATATGAACAAGATCAGGTGCTTTGTCTACCATCTCTATATTGTCATATTTACATATGTGTTCTTCCAATAATGTCATGAAGCGGACATTGACATCATTTGTATCATACCGGCATGAAACGATGTATTGTATTCTCATATCTTATGAGTTGTGAAATCATTTTTGTCTGATTTTAAATATTTAAATCGGAAAATAAGATCATTAATGAATGTTGAAAGTTCATATGGTATAACCTTTATCCATGCGATATTCTCCCCATATTGCCTGAATGCTTTCCCGGCAATAATTGTGCGTAGTGTCAGAGTCAGTATTAATGCGAATATTGAGGTTGACAGTAGAATGTAATTAATATGAGTCGCAGAATATATCATCATTGTTATTATTGCTATATAATTGATATACATCGTGAATACATCTACAGCATATAAAAGTTTATGCGGTATTGTCCGACGAAGTACTTTATTCATATAATATAATGATATGTTGTCTTTGTTCCATTCTTTTTTTGTCGGTTCTTTTTCTCTAATGAAAGAATCTGGCGATATTTCTACTTCTGTATTGCCATTTACTGCATATTTATTTATAATGAAGTCGAACTCTCCATGTACAAGTTGTAGATTCCCACGGTACCCATCTCCGTCTATAAATGTAGATTTACGGAATGCTATGTTCGAACTGCCTGAACGGTAGGCGGTATTATGTATAGCCGTATGTAATAAATACGATAATGTCCGAAGTCTTATAAAACGGTAATACGGTTTTGTCTTTTGCTCATAGTTAGCGTATCCTATTATGAGCGATGTCTCTTTTTTGAAATGTCTTGACAGTGCTGACAACCAGTTTTCAGAGGCAGGGATGTCGTTGGATTTTATTATTGTTATCCATTCGTTGTGGGCAGCCTTTACTCCTAATGATAGTGCAAGTTTCTGTCTGCTCATAAATAACGGTTTTGACGGAACAAATGTTACATATATGCGTTTGTCTTTTAGATAAGGGCTCAGTGTGTTTTCCGCAATAATATCTCCTTTTTCTATAATTACAATTATTTCAAAGTCTTGATTGTATTTTTGATTAAGAACTGCAGAAATACAATTCTGCAGTTCTTGGGTATCATCGTATGCCAGCAGGAGTACAGACACCTTGGGCTTTATTTCATTGTCGTCGTTATCGTTTATTTTACTTTTATTACGAAAATCGTTTCTTATTCTGAAGAAAGGATTCAGAATAGGTGTGACTAATGATAATAAAACAAGCAATGCTCCGACTGTTATAGAAAAAGTATCAAATATCATAATTCTTCTGTTATGTATCCTTTGGGAAGTTCTCTACAATTGTATTGGCTTGCCATAACCTCACCATAAGCTCCGGCAGAACGTATAGCTATGATATCTCCGCGATGACATTTGTTAATCTCAATGGATTTGGCAAATACGTCGCTGGATTCACATATCGGTCCGACAATATCGTATGTTTCAACTTCTTCATTACTGCTGATATTTTCTATCTTATGATACGCATGATATAGTGCGGGGCGAATGAGATCTGTCATTCCTGCATCTACTATTGCGAATTTTTTATAAGAGCCGTTCTTAACATAAAGTAGGCGAGTGATAAGTGTTCCGCATTGCCCAACGACAGATCGTCCCAATTCAAAGTGAACTTTTTGATCCGGGAGTATCCGCAGATGTTTCGCATACGTGGAGAAATAACCGGCGAAATCCGGGATGGGTTCTATGTCCGGATGTTCATAATTAATCCCAAGACCGCCTCCCACATTTATATTAGGCAGTACAATTCCATGCTGCTTCAGTCTGCTTTGGAGATCGTTTATTCTATTGCTTAAAGCTTTAAAATCATCCATATCCAGGATTTGTGATCCAATGTGAAAATGCAGTCCGATAACGGAAATGTTTTTTAATCTTGTTGATATTTCTATTGTCTTTTCAAGATCGTCCATTGCTATACCAAACTTGTTTTCTGCAAGTCCGGTCGTTATGTTGGCGTGAGTGTGGGCTCCGATATTCGGATTTATGCGGAAAGCGACATTTGCGACTTTATTGCGTTGTGACGCGAGAGTATTGATAACTTCAAGTTCGGCGGTGCTTTCAACATTAAAGCAAAAAATGTTGTTGTCCAATCCAAGATTTATTTCCCAATCGCTTTTACCGACACCGGCATACACAATTTTTGAGGGAGGAAATCCCGCATCAATCGCTGCTTGTATCTCTCCACCGCTTACACAGTCAGCCCCAAAGCCATATTGGCTGATTATCTTTAATATCTTTGGATTGGAATTTGCTTTTATCGCATAATGTATACAATAGTTTTTATATTTTGTTGTCTCTTTATAAATTATATTCAGTGTATCACGCAATAATCCGCTGTCATAATAATAAAATGGTGTTTTTATATTATGAAATTTATTTATAGGAAAATTGGTTTTCATTTTTAATTTATTTATTAAACAATACGTCACTCAAGCTTTGCAGTGCCCGTTTTTTATCAGAAGCCTTGATTAAGAACGAAATATTATAATTGGAGCCTCCGTATGATATCATGCGGATTGGAATGTCTTTCATTGCGTCAAGAACTAATGTCTCAAAACCAATATTGCTCCACTCCAAATCTCCGACAACACATACAATGCACATGTCTGTGTCAACAGTAACCGTGCCATATTTTTTCAGTTCATCAACAATCTCATTTAAGTGTGTACAATTGTCTATGCTCATTGATACACCCACCTCACTTGTAGTAATCATGTCGATAGGTGTTTGATAGCTCTCGAATATCTCAAATATTTTGCGCAAAAAGCCGGTAGCGAATAGCATTCTGCTGGACTTTATCTTGATTGCAGTGATTTTATCTTTTGCCGCTACCGCCTTGATTTTGCCTTTTATGAGCACATTATCTATAATGGTTCCTTCTGCGGCAGGATCCATGGTGTTTTTCAGCCTTACAGGTATTCCCGCATATTTTGCCGGTTGTACGCATGTGGGATGAAGTATTTTAGCACCAAAATAGGCTAATTCCGCAGCTTCTTCAAAATTCAGCTGGTGTATGGCGTCTGTTTTCTCAACAAATCTTGGATCGTTATTGTGCATACCATCAATATCAGTCCATATCTGTATCTCATCTGCGGGAAGAGCTGCTCCGATTAACGAAGCGGTAAAGTCGCTTCCTCCTCTCTGTAGATTATCAACTTCACCGTATGCGTTTCTGCAAATGAACCCTTGGGTAATATAAACATCATACCCCTGGTTTTCTTTCATGACAACGGACAGTTTTTCCTTAAGATAATGCAAGTCCGGTTCTGCATTCTTGTCTGTCCGCATGAAATCCAGTGCGGATAAAAGTGTTGCCTTTATTCCGTTTTCCAATAAATAATAAGTCATCATGTTGGTGCTTATTATCTCACCTTGGGCTATAATGTTTTTCTCTTCAAAACTTGTAAACAAGTCTTTTGTGAAAGAACGTAAGTAGTTGAATTCATTGCGTATGAACTCATGTGCTTTTGTTTTATATTCATCAGTAGAGTACAGTTCCTCTACGTGTTGTTTATATTTCCTTTCAAGATTGTTTATAACCTCATTTGCTCCGTCTGTATTTTTCTTATATAAGTAATTTGATATTTCTATAAGTGAATTAGTCGTTCCTGACATAGCAGACAATACTATAAATACAGGATGTTCCGTGTCAGACGCAACCATTGAAGCAACGGCCTTCATTCTTTCCGGGGAACCAACAGATGTCCCGCCAAATTTCATTACCTTCATATTCGTATCTTTTTATATTTAATTTCTATTATTGTGTGAATGTGTTGGATATTATATTTTCTGAGCGTTATAATACTCATTTGTTATGTTAGTCAAAGAACCATCCTCGCATTTATAAATAATACCAGGATATTTTTTCAGCATGGATATGTTGTGTGTCGACATAATGACAGATGTTCCTGATTCTGTAATCTTTCTCAATAATTCGACAATGTTATTTGCTGTCTCAGGATCAAGATTACCAGTCGGTTCATCTGCAATTATTATTTTCGGTGTATTAAGTACGGCTCTTGCAATTGCAATACGTTGCTGTTCACCTCCGGAAAGTTCATGCGGATATTTGTCTTTTTTATCTGACATACCGACGTCAGAAAGAACTTGTTCTATTCTATTATTAATATCTTTATTCGATTTCCATCCTGTCGAATGTAGGATGAACTGTAGGTTTTTGAATACACTTCTGTCATGCAGCAGTTGGAAGTCCTGGAATATAATCCCCATTTCCTTTCTCAGAGCAGGGATATCACGGCGTTTCAATGTTAATAAATCACGCCCAAGAACTTCTGCTTTCTGAGCTTCTTGTTTCGGTATGTCCAGTTCACAATACATTGTTTTCAGTAATGAACTTTTTCCTGAGCCTACTTTACCTATAATATATATAAATTGGTCGGTGTCGACAGAAAACTCCACATCTTTCAGTATCGGTTCACCGCCTTGATATATATTTACTTTTTGATAATCAACTAACATAATCAATTATATATTAATGTTTATGCCATGATGGGCTGTGTCTTGTTTCCAACTCTCTGATTACATCGTTTATACTAAGTCCTTTGCTTGTTAAAAGAACTATCATATGATATATTAAATCAGAGCATTCATAAACTAAACGTTCATTTGTACCGTTTGTTGCTTCTATGACGGCTTCTACAGCCTCTTCTCCCACTTTCTGTGCCATACGGTTGACGCCTTCCTTGAATAAGGATGTTGTGTAGGAGCCTTCCGGCATTTCCTTGTATCTTGTCGATATAAAGTCTTGTAGTTCAGACAAGAACGAAGTACCGTTGTCTTTGTTTGATTCTTTCCAACACGTGTCGCTTCCTGTATGGCATACCGGTCCTGTAGGATGTGCTTTTACCAATAAAGTATCATTATCACAATCTATATTTATGCTGACAAGTTCCAGAGTATTGCCTGAAGTCTCTCCTTTGGTCCACAGACAATTTCTTGACCTGCTCCAAAATGTGACCTTCTTTGTCTCTATAGTCTTATTATATGCTGCATCGTTCATGTAACCTAACATGAGTACATTTTTTGTCTTGGCATCTTGTATGATTGCAGGAACGAGACCTCCCATTTTTTCAAAGTCTATTTTCATATATTTTCTATTTGTATTTTATATCCTTACCTTTATGTGATTGTCAGAAAGATATTGTTTCAATTCTTTAATTTTGATTTCTCCAAAGTGAAAGACGCTGGCTGCGAGCGCTGCGTCAGCCTTCCCTATATTGAATACATCAACGAAGTCTTCTTTTTTACCCGCTCCACCGCTTGCAATTATCGGTATCTTGAGGTGTTCAGCCAGTTCTGCCAAGGTCTCGTTTGCATATCCGTTTTTTACTCCGTCATGATTCATACTTGTAAATAGAATTTCTCCCGCTCCACGGCTTTCTGCTTCTTTAGCCCAGTCCAACAACTTAAATGCCGTTTTCTCCCGTCCTCCTTTGATATAGCAAAACCAGTCTGTGCCGTCGAACTGTGCGTCAATGGCGCATATGCAAACTTGAGAGCCGAATGCATTGGTTATTCTGTCTATGATTTCCGGTTTTTTGATAGCAGCCGAATTGATGCTTACTTTATCGGCTCCGGCTCCTAACAGTCTTTCTATATCCTCGAATGAATCGATGCCTCCGCCCACCGCGAAAGGGATGTTTATTTCAGATGCTATCTTAGAGACAAGTTTTGTAAAAGTCTTCCGTCCCTCTACTGTTGCTGTTATATCCAAGAACACCAGTTCGTCAGCACCTTCCTCATTGTATCGTTTTGCAAGCTGCACAGGGTCTCCGGCTTGCTGCAGATTCTGAAAGTTGACACCTTTTACGGTGTTGCCGTCCTTTATGTCAAGACACGGTATGATTCTTTTTGCCAGTCCGTTACACATGCTCCATCAATGTATTTATGTTTATTCTGTGCTCGTAATATGCTTTCCCGAACACGACAGCACTTACGCCTAATCTGTCAAGTTGCATGATATCCTCATTAGAGGATACTCCGCCGCTTGCAATCAAATTTATTCCCGGAAATCTCTTTAATATTTCTCCGTATAGATTATATGCGGGACCGGACAATGTCCCGTCTTTTGTTATGTCCGTACATAGTATGTTTCTTACTCCATGATTGATATACTGTCTTAAAAAGGAATATATATTTTCATTTGTCTCCTCTTTCCATCCGTTCACCGCAATATTATCGTTTTTGATGTCAGCTCCTAAGATAATTCTTTCTGCGCCATATTCCTGTAACCATTTATAAAAAAGAGACGGCTCTTTTACGGCAACGCTTCCGATTGTCGCCATGTTTGCCCCGTTCTCAAAAACAGCTTTTATGTCATCATCCGATTTTATGCCTCCGCCGAAATCAATGCACAATTTTGTTTTTGCGCTTATTTCTCTCAATACGTGAATGTTTGTCACGTGACTTGATTTTGCACCGTCAAGATCAACCAGATGGAGGTGTGTCAGCCCCATCTGTTCGAATTCTTTTGCGGCATCAACCGGATCCTCGCGGTATATTGTTTTCTCGTTATAATCGCCTTTTGTAAGGCGCACGCATTTGCCGTCTATAATATCAATCGCAGGAATTAATCTTATCATAGGCTAAGAAAATTATTAAGAATTTTTTCTCCTACATCTCCGCTCTTTTCGGGATGGAACTGCACGGCATAAAAATTTTTGTAATTTAATGCCGCGGAGTACGGTAATATATAGTCTGTATCTGCAATTGTATAGGCAGATAGCGGAGCATAGTAGCTGTGTATGAAGTAGACGAATTCTTTCCTGACAATATCTTTGAATAGCGGTGATTTTAAATTTGATATTTCGTTCCACCCTACAGCAGGTATCTTATCCTGATTTGACCGCGCGATAAAGCGTTTTACGTCTACGTGGAATATATCAAGACAATTGGTGTCTCCTTCCTCCGAATGACGGCACATCAACTGCATTCCTATGCATATGCCAAGTACCGGCTGACTCAGATTGCATATTACTTCATTCAAATTATGGGAATAAAGATACTGCATGACAGATTTTGCCTCGCCTTGCCCCGGAAGTATCACCTTGTCTGCGGTCATCACTTCATTCACGTCATCCGTTACCACAGGTTCTACTCCTAATCTTTTCAGTGAATTGATAACGGAATAAATGTTGCCGGCTTTATATTTTAAAATTGCAATTTTCATTAATTAACTGGATTATCTGTTGCTGGACAAAATCATGCCTTATTGTATAGCGTTTTTTACTTCACGCAACCAACAAGAGATCCTATTTTTGCAAAATTACAAATTTTCTTTTATAAAGCTTACGTCAGACTATAAAATTATATAAATTATGGACGTCTTGTTATAATATCAAACTTATTCAGAATCTTCTTCCGGCGTGTGCAGGATTATGCTTGTGGCTCCTATGGTGAACAGTGAACCGTTTCCGATTATTCTGCATTCCCTGTTTCGCAGGATGTCATTGTCCACGAATGTCCCTGTGTTGCTCGGTCCGTCCTTCAATATGTATTTCAGTGTTCCATTATTGTTTTTCTTCACGGTAATCGAGCAGTGGGTCATGTCTATGCTGGGATCGTTTGTCTCTATGGGGCAGTTTATGTCATTCCCTTTCATGTGACGCCCGATGACGTTCTCGCCCAAACTTAACGGTATGATTTGTTTGTAGTGGAAAACATTCTCAATTACTACAATATATCCGTATTCATTGTTTTCTTCCTTTTCGGACAGGTCTTCTTTGCGCTGTATGTTGTTCAATTTTGATACACCCATTCTGATGCTAAACTGCTTTCCGCAGTCAGGACATTCAAATACAAGATTCTGACCATTATTATATCTGGTCTCATCAAAAATGATATATCTCTCACATTTAGGACAGCGTACTCTCTTCATTATTTTTCTGTTATGCTTGTAATCCAGGCGTCTGAAAAGTCTATGTCGGTATTCAGCATGTTAAGAATTCTGTTGGCGTCTTTTCGCGTCGCGAATTTGTCATATATTACTTTGGAGCCGCTGGATGTAGTGTAAACTTCAGCTTTTTCAAATCCTTTCTTGTGCAGAAGCCTTACATAGGCTTCAGCGTTTTTCTTCGAAACCTTACTTGCAAGCACAATGCTGAAATAAGTGCTGCCTGTTTTGTTTGAATCTGAGATGGCTGTGGCTTTACAATCCTTTTTAATGCCGTCTGCACATTTTGCCGGTTCTTTTGCCGGTTTGAATTTCGGTGTGCCCAAAGTGATGTCTTTAGGCATTATGTTCAAAAGCATGTTTGTGTCTATCCTGCTTTTGGTTATGCCTGATGTGCTGTTCTCTCCTACGGGTGAGGGTATGAGGAAAAACAGCACGAAGATGATGCATGCGGCGGCAATTTCCTTTATTGACGCAATCGGGATATTCAGCGTTATGGTCTTTTCTTTTGAAATCTTTTTGCCTTTTTCTTCTGATTCCGGAGCAACCGCGATTGTCTTTATTTCGCTCTCTGCGTGGCTTATGTTGTCTTTGTGTCTTTTTTCAACAGTGTTTTTGTGACTGTTGCTTATAATTTCAGCCGAAAATGTACTCAGGCCATAGTAGTCCGGGGTAAGAATCCCTGCCTCGCATGGCTTGAAATCATAGCTGCCGTCATCTTGTATGTATATCACTCCAAGACCATACAACTCATACTCGCCATTCTTTGCGAGAATGCCTTTCAGCCGCGTCACGTCGTTCTCTATGCGCGTGAGTGCCTCCGGATAGCTTATATCGTATACCTCAACGTATGATTGAACAAGCAACGAGTCGTTTATTTTCAGTTGAGGATTAAATCCGAGCGTTCTTAACGGGGGATAGAATGTCTTCGCGTCATGATCATATATAGAATCTATATGATGAGTCATGAAGCCTCCGAAATCCGGTACGATTACACAATCGTTGGTGAGTAATAGTTTTGTAATATGTCTTTCTAATTCAATCACGAGTGCAAATTTAAATAAAACGGATGACTTTTCCAACTAAATAATTCAAAAAAATCAGGTTGGTAATTAAATAGTATTTTTTGTTTTGGTAATCGGCATAAATGTATTATCTTTGCGTTTGTAGGACATGTATGTCCTTTTATTATGAAGATAATTTCATCATATTTTGAAGATAAAATATCTATATGGAATACATAAAAACCTGTATTGACGGAGTTTGGATTATCGAACCTAAAGTATTTAACGATGCCCGCGGGTATTTCTTTGAGGCATGGAAGAAAGATGAGTTCGAGGAACATGTGGGAAAGGTTTCTTTCGTGCAGGATAATGAATCCAAATCAAGTTATGGCGTATTGCGCGGCCTTCATTATCAGAAAGGGGACTTCTCGCAGGCGAAGCTGGTGCGCGTAATAAAAGGACGGGTGGTGGATGTCGCTGTGGACATACGAAAATCGTCTGCCACATTCGGAAAATATGTCATGGTGGAATTAAGCGGGGAAAACAAACGCCAGCTGTTTATTCCGCGCGGTTTCGCGCATGGCTTTCTTGTGCTTAGCGATGAGGCTGTTTTCACATATAAGGTTGACAACGTATATGCTCCTCAGCATGAGGCGAGCATAAGATGGAATGACGAAACCATAGATATAAAATGGCCTATAGACATTAATGATATAAAGACGAGCGAGAAGGACCTTAACGGCAAGTCGCTTGGCGAGGCTGATTTGTTCGACTGATGCAAATTAGTTTGTAAGAAGACCACTGATTAGTGATTGTATGATGAGACATTATGCATTATCCGCTTTTATTCTAATATGTGTCTCGTTTCTGTGTGGCTGTTCAAAGGGCAAGAAGACAGAGACGGTCGAGGAAGATGCCTTGGCAAAAAAAGAATTGCAGGGCATCTGGATAAATGAGGACGATGAGGACGTTGCCTTCAGAATAAAAGGTGACACCGTTTATTTCCCCGACACAATCAGTGTACCTGTATATTTCCGAATAGAAAGAGACTCGTTTGTCCTGTATGGGGCAAACAAGACAAAATATCCTGTAATCAAAAGGACACCTCATCTCTTCGAGTTTGTCAGTCAGAACGGCGAGCATATGAGGCTTGTCAAAAGCAGCGATTCCAGTTATCTCAAACTGTTTAATAAGACGTCGATAGTCTCCGTCAACCAGAACAGGCTGATAAAAAAGGATACTGTCGTATATTATAATGATAAGAAGTATCATTGTTATGTTCAGATAAACCCCACAACATACAAGGTTCCAAAGGCGGCATACAACGATGATGGGGTGGAGGTGTACACCAACTACTATGACAACATAATCCATTTCAGCCTTTTCTGTGGTGCCGAAAGGGTTTATTCAAGCAACATAACAAAGGATGATTTCTCTGCGCAGGTGTCATCCCAATATCTCAGGCAGTCTGTCTTCAGCGATATGGTGTATTACAAGATTGACGATGAGGGCGTGCATTATTTCGCAGTGCTGGGAATACCCAATTCTTCAAGCAGCTTTATGGTTGAGATGATATTCTCGTTCGACGGAAAGCTTGTAAAGCGTATAAAGGGCGATTAGAATCTGTTCATTGACATCACTGACTTGGCGTAATCGTGTCAGTTTATCACAATCTGTCTGTATCCCACAAGCCTGTCTGTCCTGTCTCCGGCTGCCCTGTAATACACCAGACACTGGTATTTGTTTTCGGTATAGCAGAAATTGCCTTCGCTTTGAAGTGGCTTGAGACTGCCGTCGTCTGTTCTTATAAGATATTGATATGAGTAATATCCCTGTTTAAGCATAATCACATTTTCGTATAATCCGCTTTCCGGGTTATAGCTCATGCGGTATTCCGGTGTGAGACTGCCGTTTGTCCATACACCGTTTATAAATATGTCGTTGTCGGTAGTTGCTGTTTTAAGAGCAAAGTGGACATATACATATTCTGACATGCAGTCGTTCTCTATGTTGTCACTGTTTCTTATGTAGAAAGCTCCGTTTGCGTCTTCATCATACACATAGCTGTTGCGCGGCTCGTCAGTCCACACATAGGCGTGATAATCCCTGCCGTCCCACTTCACTGACTCAAGTCCCATGGTTGTGTGCGAAACGTCGAGTGTCTCAAATTTCCTGTATTCGTTTCCTCCGTCAAATATCAGCTGTCTGTTGTGAGTCCATTGCAGACCGTCCGGCATGATGTATTGCGGCTCGGCATTTACAACGGCATTGTCCCATCTGCCGTTCTGCATGACCACAGTCTTTATTTCCTGTCCGGGATTGTTCACTTTAAGTCCTGCATAGTTTATCTTCATTCCTATCTGCTGATGCGCCCCGTTCGTGTCAATATCGGTATTGGTGGTCGCTTCCAGTTGTATGCCTGCACGTTGCTCTGCTACCATGAAGCATGCTGTGGCTACCTCCTCAGACGTGTTGTCGTCATATATTGTCACGCGATAGTTGCCGCTCATTTTGATGTTGCATCTTTCATTCGGTATCCTCAGTCTGTAATGTGTATAAAGGACATTGGTGTTTAGTGATTTCCTGACATCGTCGATGGTATTCCCGTCTGTGAATCCTTCACAGTAATCGCTTGTGAACAGTGCGTCAGATGTTGTCCAGTCAGCTTCGCAGTGCTCAATCCTGTAGGCATATCTGTGATATTCATGCGTCATGTCGTCAAACGAAATGGTGATGGGTTCGTCACCTCCGAGTATCATTACCGGTGGCGATAGCCAGTCGTCTCCGGCTACAACCTGCAGTGAGGCTATCCTGTCCGACTTTATTTCGTTGTTCTGTCCGTTAGCCGTCAGTGTGCAAACAGACAGCATTACGGCAGCCATAAGCTTGCGTGTATTTGTTATCATCTTCATGTATTTTACAGATCCACGGAAACTCGGAAATTTATCTGCCTGCCGGTCAGATAGTTAGGAACGGCATATTGCTGGTTTGTTACGTCAGTAATCCAGTAATAAGAGTTCACGTTGTTTATTCCGAAAAGATTCAGACATTCCAGTCCGAGCCACACATTCTTGAAGAACCGCCCGTTCTGCCTGTTCTCGTTGTTAACCAGACGGTAGTTCAGTCCGATGTCCGCGCGTTTGTATGCCGGAGCCCTGAATACGTTGCTCTCAAGCTCCTGATGCGGAGCCGAGAACGGGAGACCGTCGGCATAGGCAAGTTTGAGAAACATTCTCCACCTCTCTGTTCCCGGGAAATAGTCCGTGAAGTAAAGGCTCACGGCATATCTCTGGTCTGTTGGCAGAGGTATGTTCTTCCCGTTCAGTTTCATGTTTGTGTCCATGAGTGACAGACTTATCCACGAGTCGTATCCCGGAACGAACTCTCCGTAAAGCTTCATGTCGAGTCCGGCGGCATGTCCGCTGCACTCGTTATTTCCGTAATAGACAACCTTCACATTGTTTACACTGTAAGGCACAAGGTCGCTCAAAGCCTTATAGTAAGCCTCGGCGGTGAATTTGTATGGACGCTTGCTTATTTTGAAACGATAGTCCATGCCTGCTATGAAGTGTATGGAACGCTGGCTTTTTGTCTTTTTGTTGAGTGTGGCGTATGTCACTCCGTCAATTGCTGTCGTGTCTCTTATTTCCTTATAGAAAGGTGCCTGATAGTAAAGACCGGTGGCGAATCTCATCGTTACGTTATGGTTGAAGGCAGGTATGACTCCGAGCGACATCCTCGGACTCACCGTTGTCTCACCGTTGAAGCTCCAGTGACTGAGCCTTACTCCATAGTTAAGGGTAAAAAGCGTATGCTCTCCCTTACTTGTGAATCTGTAAGTGTCCTGTGCGTAAGCCTCAATGCGGTTGGCTTTCAGTGTGTTCCGCGCACGCATTGAGTATATCATGTGGAGGCTTTCGCCGGTGTGGGGTATGCTGTATCCGCTCGAATCCCGCATTTCATATTCAACCGAATTCTCTTTTATACGCTCGCTTTTGAATGTTAAAGCCGTCTCTATGGTATGCTTTTTGGTTTTTGTCTTCAGCAGAAGCTTCACGCTCTGCACGTTTGCCTTCATGTAGTTTCGGGCATGCTGGAAGTAGGTTCCCACTCCAAGGTTCTCGCTCGTCTCTGTCTGTGTGAGCCAGTACTGCCCTTGTATGTCGTAAGTTTCCTGTTCTTTTGTGTGGAATGCCGAGGCGATGAGCGACAGAGACGTGTTCTTGCCGAATTTGCGCGTTATGTCGAGAGAACCGAAATAAGTGCGGAATACGTCCTTCTCCTGCCCGTCGAAGTATACTCTGAACGATTTCACGTCTTCCATAGTGCCGAAACTTGTCTCGCGGTCTTCAGGATAGAAGTTGTAGTGATTGTCTGATATGTTACCCAGAAAACTTATTCTCCACCTGTCGTTGGGCGTATAGTTGAGGAACGCCTGATAGTCGATGAAGTTCGGGCGGTATTCTCCTTTTGTGTCCATTGTGCCCAACAGATATTGGGTTGTTTTATATCTTATGCCGTTGCTTATCGAGAATTTTTTGTTCCCATAGCCCACATATGCGCTCGCTCCGAGCAGACTTGCCGTGGCGGACGCTTCCAGCTTTTTTGGAAATCTGTATGTAATGTCAAGTGCCGACGACATCTTGTCGCCATATTTGGCTTCGAATCCTCCGGTGGAGAAGCCTATTTTCTCAACCATGTCAGGATTGATGATAGACAATCCTTCCTGCTGTCCGCTTCTTACCAGCAGAGGACGGTATATCTCTATATTGTTGATATAGACGCTGTTCTCGTCGAACGACCCTCCGCGCACGTTATATTGTGAGGACAGCTCATTGTGTGTTGACACTCCTGCCTGTCCCTGTATGAGTTCCTCTACGGCATTTCCTGTCGTTGAAGGCATGTGTCGGAGGTCTTCTTTGTTGATGTCCTGTGTCTGTCCGGTCTGTTGTTTTGTTCCCGTCACAACAACATCCGAGAGCACGTTGTTGCTGTAGAGTACAACCTGAAGGGTCTGCTTGCCGCGCGGGTTGCGCAGCACACGTGTCTTTGTCTTGTATCCCACCATCGAGAAACGTACGACTACCGAGTCGGCGGACTGCAAGGTCATGCTGAATTCGCCTTTTAGCGATGTCATCGTTACCTTGCCCTGTTGGAGGCACGACACAGACGCAAGCTCGATAGGGTTCATCTGTTCGTCGGTCACCCTTCCTTGCAGAACAAACGATTGGGAATGAGCCGCAACGGCGCAAAGCAGCAGTATATATATAATGAGTACTGTCTTTTTCATATTGAATATAACGTTCTTCTTCCGTCATTATTGTATTTTACGGCTAATATGTTTTATTTACGGCTTTGGAGCGGGTAAGTGTCGCTTTAGCGCAATGCCTGTAATCTCTTTTCCGGCAGGTACTTACGCCATACAACCTGCGTTTTGTGATGACTGCGTATTGTGCCGGCATGCGTGCAGCGTCCTTCTTACGGCTACATCGCCTTATATGATGACAACACGCAGGGATGCTTTCGCGTTAAGCTTTTTAACTTAAAAAGAACCCCTGTTTAACATATGTAGACAAGCCGCTTCTGTAATGCGATACGCCGGAAAAAGTCGTGTCAGGATGTCGTTAAGGTGCTTGCAGACAGCTGTCCTTGCATGTGGATTCGGCGGAAGAGGCTTTATCGCGCTCCCGTAAAGGCATTCTGACTCTACGGAACAGTGCGTTACGCAGTACGGAACGGTATCTTTCGCCCGACGGAAAAGCCCGTTTCGGAGAGCGGGCGAAACATAATTATGCCACCGTTTTGCGCAAATGACTGATATACATACGGTTGTCTGACATCTCCATTTTCGGCGTATTTTGATTCAAAACCGATGTCGTCGCAGAATAATCCGAATATGACGACATATGCGCAGGCATGTGGCTGATTATGATTGATTATATTCAATTAAGCTGACTCTTGTTGTTCCCCTGTTAATGCCGTGTCTTGTTGTCGGTCATCAGCGGCTCTTCAACCAAACTCGGTCGTCAGACTTCATTCCTATCTCATGCTGCTGCCGGACATGGTGCCTTACGTTTTAGTAAAAGACCTCGTGCATGCTACGTAGGGAAAAAGGGGAGACAAGGCGGTCGCAGCAGAGCGGAGGAGGAATGGGCAACCGTCATTCAATGGTAAATCTGCGACAAGTGTTCCAGCCTCCGATTCGGGTTGAAGGTTTCAGAATGTTATAATATATTTACAGCATCTTTCATACCGTAATCTTTCCATCCTATTTTTTGGCTGTAAAATATATTTTTTTTACCTTTGCAGCCATATATTAAATTACAAAAAAGAAGACATGGTAAAGAAGTTCACAGAGCATAACGGGCTCAATTTGACGGCAACTAATGACGAGGTGCTGGCAGAGTGGAATAAGAAAGATATTTTCCATAAATCGATAGACGAACGTGAGGGATGTCCTCAGTTTGTTTTCTTTGAGGGTCCGCCTTCGGCAAACGGTCACCCGGGAATCCATCATGTCCTTGCAAGAAGCATAAAAGATACATTCAACAGATATAAGACGATGAAGGGCTTCCAGGTTCATCGTAAGGCAGGATGGGACACACACGGACTTCCTGTGGAACTGGGAGTGGAGAAGGAACTCGGAATCACAAAGGCGGATATAGACAACAAGGATTCCGAAAAGTACATCTCCGTGCGCGACTATAACAACAAGTGCCGCGAGAACGTGATGAAATTCACTGCGGAGTGGCGCTCGCTCACAGAGAAAATGGGATATTTCGTCGATCTCGACAATCCTTACATCACATACGACAACAAATATATCGAGACGTTGTGGTGGCTGCTTAAGCAACTCTACAACAAAGACCTGTTGTACAAAGGATATACAATTCAGCCGTACAGCCCTGCCGCAGGAACCGGACTCAGCTCTCATGAGCTTAACCAGCCTGGGTGTTACAGGGACGTGAAGGACACCACCGTTACGGCGCAGTTTAAGATAAAGAATCCGCGTCAGGAGATGACGGGATGGGGAGAGGCTTATTTTCTTGCATGGACAACAACCCCTTGGACGCTTGCTGCTAACTCCGCTCTTTGCGTGGGACCGAAAATCAATTATGTGGCAGTGCGCACCTACAACCCTTACACGGGTGAGGCTGAGACGGTGGTGCTTGCCGAGGAAAGGCTTTCGGCTTACTTCAACGAGGCTGGTCGTGATGCCGACCTTGAGTCATACAGTAAGGGTGACAAGGTTATTCCGTGGAAAGTCGTGGGACGTTATCTCGGTCCTGAACTCGTCGGGATGGAGTATGAGCAGCTTCTTCCGTTCATATCTCCGCTGACCGGCGGTGCTTTCCGTGTGATTTCCGGTGATTATGTTACTACCGAAGACGGTACGGGCATTGTGCATATCGCCCCGAACTTCGGTGCCGACGACGCATTCGTGGCAAAGAAAGCGGGTGTGCCGCCAATTGTCGTGGTTGACAAGAAGGGACAGGAACGTCCTGTTGTCGACCTGCAAGGCAAATATTTCCTTACGGAGGAGCTTGATGAGAAGTTCGTTGCGGAGCACGTCAATGTGGAGTTGTGGAACGAGTATGCGGGCAGGTATGTGAAGAACGCTTATGACGAGACACTGACAGATAAGGACGAGACGCTTGATGTGTCAATCTGTATGGACCTTAAAGCATCCAACAAAGCATTCAAGATAGAAAAGCATGTGCACAATTATCCGCACTGCTGGCGTACCGACAAGCCTATACTTTACTATCCGCTTGACAGCTGGTTCATACGTTCTACAGCAAAGAAGGACAGAATGGTGGAGCTGAACCGGACAATCAACTGGCAGCCGGAGTCTACCGGTACAGGACGGTTCGGCAACTGGCTCGAGAATCTTAACGACTGGAACCTGTCCCGCAGCCGCTTTTGGGGCACTCCGCTGCCGATATGGCGCGATGAGGATGGAAACGAGATATGCATCGGTTCGGTGCACGAGCTGTATGATGAGATAGAAAAGAGCGTGGCGGCAGGGTTCATGCAGTCCAACACATTGAAGGACCTCGGATTCGTGCCGGATGATTACAGCAAGGAGAATTATGACCGCATAGACCTTCACCGTCCGTTTGTCGATGAGATTACGCTTGTCAGCAAGGCGGGCAAACCCATGAAACGTGAGTCCGACCTCATCGATGTGTGGTTTGACAGCGGTTCCATGCCTTACGCACAGATTCATTATCCGTTTGAGAACAGGGATAAGATTGACGACCGTACGGCATTCCCTGCCGACTTCATCAACGAGGGTGTGGATCAGACACGTGGCTGGTTCTTTACGCTTCATGCCATCGCCACCATGGTGTTCGACAGTGTGGCATTCAAGAATGTCATATCCACCGGACTTGTGCTCGACGCTAAAGGCAACAAGATGAGCAAGCATGTGGGCAATGTTACGGATCCTTTTGAGATGATAGGGAAGTACGGAGCCGATGCGGTGAGATTCTACATGATGACGAACTCGGAGCCGTGGGATAACCTGAAGTTCAATCCTGAGGGAGTGGACGAGGTGCGCCGTAAGTTCTTCGGAACATTATACAACACATATTCCTTCTTCGCTCTGTATGCCAATGTGGACGGATTCGATTATAGCGAAGAGGACGTGAAGATGGAGGAAAGACCGGAGATAGACCGCTGGATACTCTCCGTGCTTCATTCTCTTATAAGAGATGTGGACGCGGAAATGAACGGTTATAATCCGACAAAGGCTGGACGCCTTATTGAGTCGTTTGTTAACAACGACCTGAGCAACTGGTATGTGCGCCTTAACAGGAAACGCTTCTGGGGTAAGGAAATGAGTGCTGACAAGCTGAGCGCTTATCAGACGCTGTACACATGTCTTGAGGTGGTTGCCAAACTGCTCGCTCCGTTTGCGCCGTTCTATGCGGACCAGTTGTTCATGGACCTGATAAGCGTGACCGGAAAAGAACATGTCGAGTCGGTACACCTCTCTGACTATCCTGTTGCTGACGATAAATTCATCGACAAAGAGCTGGAAGCAAGAATGAGTATGGCTCAGAAGATTACTTCCATGATTCTCGCTTTGCGCCGCAAGGTGAACATTAAGGTGCGCCAGCCGCTGCAGGCTATCATGATTCCGGCTGTCGACGCAGAGCAGAAAAGACACATCGAGGCTGTCGAGACACTTATATTGAACGAGGTGAATGTTAAGAGTCTCAAGTTTGTGGAGGGCTCGGATGTCCTTGTAAAGAAGGTGAAGTGCAACTTCCGCACTATGGGCAAGAAGTTCGGCAGACTTATGAAGGGCATCGCCGCACAGATTGATGCACTCACCCAAGCTCAAATCTCTGATTTTGAACGCAACGGATATGTTGACCTGAATGTGGAGGACAGCAGCGTGAGAGTGGAGCTTGCGGATGTGGAGATAATAAGTGAGGACATTCCGGGATGGCTCGTTTCGAATGAGGGCAATCTCACTGTGGCGTTGGAAATAGAACTTACGGAGGAACTGAGAAGAGAAGGCATTGCCCGTGAGCTGGTCAACAGAATACAGAATATGCGTAAGGACAATGCTTATGAGATAACTGACAGAATCAATGTCGTGGTGTCGCCGGACGGAAAGACTGACGCTGCCATATCTCAGTATGCTGATTACATCAAGAGCCAGATATTGGCAGACAGCATAGAGATAGCCGACAATGATGGCGTATGCGTTGACTTTGATGATTATAAATTGAATATCAAGATAGAAAAAAATCAAAACTAAGTTGGACTGAAACCTATTCTAAATTTTAAAACTATTGATTTATGGCAGAAAAGACACGTTATACGGACAGTGAACTTGAGGAGTTCCGCGAGATTATAAATGAGAAGTTGCGTCTTGCCCGTCGCGATCAGAGTGCTATGATGAGACAGCTTATGAACGCTGACGGCAACGATGTGGATGATACGTCGCCTACATATAAGGCACTTGAAGAAGGCAGTGCGTCTCAGTCTAAGGAGGATTTGGTGCAGATGGCGAACCGTCAGCAGAAATTCATACAGGGACTTGAGGCTGCCTTGGTAAGGATAGAAAACAAGACTTACGGTATAGATCGTATAACAGGAGAATTGATACCCAAGGAGCGTTTGCGCGCAGTTCCGCATGCAACACTCAGTGTGGCATCAAAGAACGCTCGTAAGAAATGAAAAGAAAGAGTGTTTGTCTTTCTGACGGACGATTATCCGTATTGCTTATTGCCGTGATTTTGATTATCGACCAGATAATCAAGGTCACGGTAAAGACTAACATGTGTCTGGGTGAGTCAATTCGGGTCACAGACTGGTTTTTTATTGAGTTCATCGAGAATAACGGTATGGCATATGGCATCACGTTCTTCAACAAACTGGTATTGAGTCTGTTCCGTATAGCCCTGATAGGTGTCATAGCTTATTACATATGCAAGCTGGTGAGACGGGAGCATTCTACAGGATACGTCGTTTGCCTTTCGGTGATTCTCGCCGGTGCTGCGGGAAATATATTCGACTCGATGTTTTACGGTTTGATATTCGAGGCGTCGACACCGTTCGATGTGGCTGGGCTTGTGCCATTCGGTAGCGGTTATGCGTCATTCCTGCATGGAAAGGTGGTTGATATGTTCTATTTCCCCCTCATAGTGACTACATGGCCCGACTGGATGCCGTTTTGGGGAGGTAGGGAATTCATATTCTTCTCTCCTGTTTTCAATTTTGCTGACGCATGCATAAGTGTGGGTGCCGTTGTGTTGTTTATTTTCTACCGTAAAGAACTGGAAAGTATAAATGAAGTGCTGTTGCATTCTCGCAAGGCAGACTCCGGAAATCCGGACAGGGATGTCGCCGAAGAATGACAGGCAAAAAAGTGTGAATATGAAAAACCGTCTGACGTTTCGTCTTGCAAAATGGCAAGTGTCTCTCATGCTGATTATGGTTTGCGTTTTGTCATGCAAACCTTCTGTCGACAGAGATTATATCCAGCCGGATGATATGGAGGATATTCTTTATGAATATCATCTTGCGGAAGAGATTGTCAGACAGAACGGCGGCGATACGCTGACAATGCGTTCGTTTAGGGCAAACATACTGAAAAAGTATGGTGTTACGCAGATGGAACTGGACAGTTCTCTGCTTTATTATAGCAGACATACGAAGTTACTGCATGATATATACAAGAATCTTGCCGAGCGATTTACGAATGAGGCTGCGACACAAGGGGCGTCGGTAAGTGAGATTAGCAAGTTCGGCAATCTCTCATCAAGTAATGACACGACTGATATATGGAACCGTAGAAGGATGCTGGTGCTTTATCCGCAGGAGGCGTCAAATGTTTATATGTATAAAATCAAGGCTGATACGGCTTTCTATAAAGGTGATAAGATTATCCTTGATTTTGATACCCGGTTTATATATCAGGACGGAATGAGGAATGCAGTGGCGGTTTTGGCACTGAAATTCAATAATGACAGCGTCGCCTCGCGCACAATAAACATAACTTCTACATCGCGTTATCATTTGCAGATTGAAGATACCGGAAATCTCGGTATAAAGGAAATAACCGGGTATTTCCTCGTAAATGACAATGACAGGGCTGCGTCCTCATCTACAACTCTCAGATTGTTGGTGTTGTATAATATACGTATGGTAAGGATGCATCAGCCGAAACTGCCGCCGGTACAGAAGAATGATACTGTAAGAGTGGGCAAGGTGGATTCTGTTCCGGTAGTTAGGACAGGGTCACATTCTGAAAGTCAGGTGAAATCGGTGGCTCCAAAACGTTTCGAAAGAACTGTGGTAAGACCTTTGGATGAGAAAATGCTGCCGGCAGAAATGATGAAAAGGGAATAGTAATGAATGAAAAAAGACGGTTTGCCGCTAATCGTGTCATCTTCGGAAATACTACGATTGTAAATGGTGTCGTGGAAGTTGAAGGACATGATGTTGTCGGTTTATATGAATTTAAGAAGGAACCGGCTCGCACTGAATGGGTTGGAGGAACAATCGTCGTGGTCAATACGGATGGCACGCTTGTAGCTTATAAGGATAATAAAATATTAAACAGCGAGTATTAAAATTAAATTTCAAGTGATATGTTAAGTGTAAACGAATTGGAGGAACGTCTTATAGATCTTGCTTTTGCAGAAGACATAGGTGACGGAGATCATACCACATTGTGTTGCATACCGGACGATGCGATGGGTAAATCGCATCTTCTTATAAAGGAGAACGGTATCCTGGCTGGTGTCGAGGTGGCAAAAAAGGTGTTTGACAGGTTTGATTCTACAATGTCGGTCGAGGTGCTTATCAATGACGGTGAACCCGTAAAAGCCGGTGATATAGCTATGGTTGTGAGCGGAAAAGTGCGTTCGCTGTTGCAGACGGAGCGTCTCATGCTTAATATAATGCAGCGTATGAGCGGCATTGCGACAATGACCAATAAATATGTGAAACGTATAGAAGGCACCAAAACACATATACTTGACACGCGTAAGACAACCCCCGGAATGCGTATCCTCGAAAAGCAGGCTGTTCTGATAGGAGGAGGCATGAATCATAGGATAGGATTGTTTGATATGATTTTGCTGAAGGATAACCACATTGATTTTGCCGGAGGCATAGAAAACGCCATTAACCGTTGTCATGAATATCTGAAGAAAAAGAACCTTGACCTCAAAATCGAGATAGAGGTACGTTCTTTCGACGAGCTGGATAAGGTTCTTTCCCACGGCGGAGTTGACAGGATTATGTTGGATAATTTTTCTGTAGAAGATACTAAAAAGGCTGTTCAGATAATAAACGGACGCTATGAAACAGAATCGAGTGGAGGTATCACTTATGACACGATACGCGATTATGCGGAGTGCGGGGTTGACTTCATTTCGGTTGGAGCACTTACTCATTCTGTCAAAGGTCTGGACATGAGCTTTAAAGCCTGCTGATGTTTATCGGTATATTACTATCAATTATAAGCTTTTTACCGCCGGTGAATTATGAGATGTCATTGGCGGGGAACTTTGGTGAGCCGCGTGCTCATCATTTTCACGGCGGTATAGACATAAAAACAGAACGTGTTGAGAATAAGCCGGTGTTCTCGGTGGGGTCCGGATACGTGTCAAGGGTTGTGATAGGCAAGTATGGCTATGGGAAGGCTGTCTATGTAAAGCACCCCGAGGGATACACCAGCATGTTCTGTCATTTGAATGCTTTCTGTCCGAAGATTGAGAATATCGTAAGAGAGAGACAGCGTGCGAGCAAGAATTACAATGTGGACATTGCTTTGGCTCCATACGAATGTCCTGTGGCAAAAGGACAGGTTATTGCAATAAGTGGAAATACCGGCTCAAGCACTGCACCGCACATACATATGGAAATGTATGAGTCTGAAAGCGGTGACATGGTGGATCCGCTCATGTTTTTCGGTAAATATATAAAAGACACCACACCACCGTTGGCGCACGGAATTATGGTCTATCCTCAGGCAGGGGGTGGGGTGTTCTGCGGCTCGACAAGAAAGCAGAGCTTTTCATTGTCTTCTTTAAACATCGCCGGCAAATACACGGCATGGGGTAAGATAGGTTTCGGCATATGGGCGAATGATTATATGGATAACACATATAACAGATTGGGAGTCCGTAAAACCCAACTGATTGTCGACGGCAGGCTTGTCTTTGAAAGTGATGTAGCCAGGATTCCGGGTCGTATGACACGTGTGATGGATTATTGTGGCGACTATGAACATTTTATAAAAACCGGTACATGGTATATGAAATCATTCGTGGAACCGGGAAATCACCTGCCTATATATAATACGGACGCCAATAAAGGATATGTAGTCTTTGATGAAGAGAGGGATTATCATATAACTTACGTACTGACGGATGCCGGTGGAAACAATACCAAGTATAATTTCACAGTGGAAGGAAAGGCTGAAAGAAATCCTTTTGCAGTGTCTCCTCCAAGGCATACAAACTTATTCCGTCGTGTTTTATGGGACAGACTGACATGTATTTCCCTTCCCAATGTACAATTGACAGTAAAACCCAACTCGTTGACTCAGGACAGGATAATATCTCCAACAATATACAGACAGCCGGAGAAATTGTCAGACAGATATTCTTTCAACAACGTTTCATTACCGCTTGTCAGATATGCCAGAATATCTATTAGATGTAATAAATATGTAAAAGACACTTCCAAGTTGTATATTTCTAACAGTTATGGCGTATCACGATATTGTGGAGGGATATACAAAAAGGGCTGGCTGACAGGTTATATACGTGATATAGGAGACACTTATGAAATAAAGTATGATGATAAGCCACCGGTAATAGAGCCTTTGAAAACGGGCTTGGGAGCGTCATCTCATCATCTGAGGTTCAGCATTTATGACGATGGCAGTGGACTGAAGCAATGTTACGGATATATTGACAACAGACAATTGGTACTGGATGGAGTCTCGAGAAAAGGCGTCTACACGTGTGATTTAAGAAAGTACGTGAAGAAAAACGGAACATTACACAGGCTTGAAGTCATCGCTATAGATAATAAAAACAATAAGGAAACATATACGGCACATATAAAATATTAGGACTATGAGAAGATATGCAGTTTTATTAATGTTGATTATAAGTGCATCGGCAGCTTTCGGTTGCACAAGTTTTATTGTAGGTAAGAAAGCAAGTACTGACGGTTCGGTAATCTGTACGTATAATGCCGATGACTATGGTATGTTTATAGGATTATGTCATTATCCTGCCGCGAAGCACGCAAAAGGAGAGATGCGTAAGATATTTGATTGGGACACGAAGGAATATCATGGAGAGATACCTGAGGCGGAAGAGACCTATAATGTCATAGGAAACATAAATGAATATCAGGTCACCATTGCTGAAACCACGTATGGAGGACGTGCGGAGATGGTTGACACAACGGGAATCCTTGATTACGGTTCTTTGATATACGTAGCATTGCAGCGTAGCAAGACAGCAAGAGAAGCCATACATGTCATGACAACTCTTGTGAATAAATACGGATATTGCTCGGAAGGTGAGACGTTTACCATTTGCGACCCTAACGAAGCGTGGATAATGGAGATGATGGGAATGGGTCCGGGTTCCAAGAAAGCCGTATGGGTAGCGCTTCGGGTGCCGGACAACGCAATATGCGCGCATGCCAATCAAAGCCGTATCGGTAAGTTTGACATGAACGACAAGGAGAATGTCTTATATTCAAAGGATGTGATAAAATACGCAAGGAAACAAGGATGGTTCACCGGTCGGGATGAGGATTTCTCATGGAAGATGGCGTATGCCAAGCCCGATTTTCAGGGAAGACGTTTTTGCGAGGCACGTGTATGGAGCTTTTTCAGACATTTCAATGACGGTTTCGACAGATACCTGCCGTGGGCAATGGGAGTGGATCCGGATGCTGAGGATATGCCATTATGGATTGTCCCCAACAGAAAAGTCAGCGTGCAGGATATCGAAAGATGTATGAGAGACCACTACGAAGGCACTCCCCTGGCGATAGACTCGACGGACATAGGCGGAGGAATATGGCAGATGCCTTACAGACCGACTCCGTTAACATATACAGTTGATGGCAATACATATTTTAATGAACGCCCTATAAGTACGCAGCAAAGTGGTTTTTCATTTGTATCACAGATGAGGTCGTGGCTGCCACGTGAGATTGGAGGAGTGCTGTGGTTCGGTAACGATGATGCGAATATGATAGCCTACACTCCAATATATTGCGGTAACAAAGTCCAGCCGGAATGTTATAACACTCCGGGAGCGGATGCTGTCACTTTCTCCGATAAGAATGCGTTCTGGGTATGCAATTGGGTCAGCAACATGATTTATCCCAGATACAGTATGATGTTCCCTTCATTAAAAGAGGTGAGAGACAGTCTGGAAGCTGATTATTTTGACAATCAGAGAACCGTTGAAGCCAAGGCGATGGAATTGTATGGTTCCGACAAGAATGCTGCGATAGAATATCTTAATAAATACAGTAATGATAAAGCGCAGGAGATGTTGGCAAGATGGAAGTCTCTTGCAATATATCTGATTGTAAAATATAATGACATGGCTATAAAGCCGGAGGAAAACGGAGTATTCAAAAGAACAAAGACGGGCAATGGCGAAAGAGTCGTGCGTCCCGGATTCCCGGAAAGTTATGCAAGAGAATTAGTTAAGGCAACGGGAGACAAGTATAAGTTGCCGGAATGAATATCGGCAGGTAAGGAAAAATTCCACATTTTTTCTTTACCTGTTTTTAATCATATTGAATGTGCGCGGTCTTTTTCTGAGTATATCAATAATTTTTATTATATTTGCAATATTAAATGTTTTATTCTGCTTCCGTGGTTAATATTATAGTAACAGATGGGAATATTCGGACTCTTTAATAAGAAAAAGAAGGACATATTGAATGATGGTCTTGAGAAGACCAAGTTCAGTGTGTTCGATAAGTTGGCGAGAGCAATAACGGGAAAGTCAACAATTGACGATGATGTGCTTGACAATCTGGAGGAGGTTCTTATAACTTCAGACATTGGCGTTGACACGACATTAAAGATAATACATCGTATTGAGGAGCGTGTGGCACGCGACAAATACGTCTCCACTTCGGAATTGAACGAGATTCTAAGAAGCGAGATCACTAATCTGTTGACAGAAAACAACAGTGGTGACAATGACGATTGGGATTTGCCTCAGGACCACAAGCCGTATGTCATACTGGTTGTAGGAGTGAACGGAGTGGGCAAGACCACCACAATCGGTAAATTGGCTTATCAGTTCAAAAAGGCGGGGAAGAAGGTTTATATAGGTGCCGCCGACACTTTCAGGGCTGCTGCCGTGGAGCAGATTTGCATTTGGGGCGAGCGTGTCGGAGTGCCGGTCATAAAGCAGCAGATGGGTTCCGATCCCGCTTCGGTGGCGTTTGACACCCTTTCCTCGGCAAAGGCAAACGGAGCTGATGTCGTTCTGATTGATACTGCGGGACGCCTTCACAATAAGATTGGTCTGATGAATGAGCTTAAGAAAATAAAAGATGTCATGAAGAAGGTGTTGCCCGAAGCGCCTGACGAGGTACTGCTCGTGTTGGACGGAAGCACCGGACAAAACGCGTTTGAGCAGGCAAAACAGTTTTCTTCAGTGACTCCAATCAGCTCACTTGCAATAACCAAGCTTGACGGCACTGCCAAGGGAGGTGTTGTGATAGGAATCAGTGACCAGCTGAAGGTGCCAGTCAAATACATCGGATTGGGTGAGTCGATGGATGCTCTTCAGTTATTTAACAAACGACAGTTCGTAGATTCTCTTTTTAACAGGCAATGAGAAAAGGTCAGATTGATTTTATTACGATGGGCTGCTCAAAGAATCTTGTAGACAGCGAGATTCTCATGAGGCAGTTTGAAGCCAATGGTTATCATTGCACACACGATTCCGAGAAGATAGAGGGCGAGATAGTTGTAATCAATACCTGCGGGTTTATCGAGGATGCGAAGCAGGAAAGCATCGACACAATATTAGAACTTGTCAAAGCCAAGGAAGAAGGGAGAATACGGAAGCTGTTTGTCATGGGATGTCTTTCGCAGAGATATCAGAAGGAACTGGAAGAGGAAATACCTCAGGTAGATAAATATTATGGCAAGTTCAATTACAGACAGCTGCTGACAGACCTTGGTAAGAGCGAGGTCGCAACCTGTTCCGGACAGCGTCATCTCACCACTCCTTCACATTACGCATACCTTAAAATAAGTGAGGGTTGTGACCGGAGATGTGCTTATTGCGCCATTCCTTTAATCACGGGACGTCATGTAAGCAGACCGGAGGAAGATATCTTGCAGGAGGTCAGAACGCTTGTTGCCGAAGGAGTGAAGGAGTTTCAGATTATAGCTCAGGAACTCACATATTACGGTGTTGATATAGATGGGAAGCAGCACATTGCCGATCTCATACGCAAAATGTCAGACATAGAGGGCGTGGAATGGATAAGGTTGCATTACGCATACCCGAACAAGTTTCCAAAAGAGTTGCTCACAGTCATGAATGAAAGGAAAAACGTATGCAAATATCTTGACATCGCGCTTCAGCATATATCTGATAACATGCTTTCCCGAATGCATAGGAACGTGACAAAAAGCGAAACCATGGACCTCATTTCCGAAATAAGAAAGAGCGTTCCCGGCATTTATCTGCGTACGACACTTATGATCGGATTCCCTGGTGAGACCGAAAAAGATTTTCAGGAGCTTATGGATTTCGTCAGATGGGCGAGATTCGAGAGGATGGGAGCGTTTTCATATTCAGAGGAAGAGGGGACATACAGTGCCTTGCATTATAAGGACGACGTCCCTTCTGACGTAAAGCAACAGCGTCTTGACGCTCTTATGGCTTTGCAGCAGGACATAAGTGCAGAGATGGAAGCTGAGAAGATAGGCAGCTCTGTGCGTGTGATAGTCGACAGAAAAGAACAGGACTATTACATAGGACGTTCGGAATTCAGTTCACCGGAGGTGGATCCTGAGATTCTTATCAAATCAGACGAAAATCTGAAAATAGGTTCTTTCTATAATGTCAGAATAACAGACAGCAGTGAGTTCGATTTATATGGAGAGGTAATTTAGCAACTTCTTACGCAATGAATAATAAGGAATATATATACGAATTGTCCCAGCGGTGCGGATATACACAGGAAAATACCCAGAAATATGTACGCAGCGTGATTGAGGTGATGGCTTCCAGATTTGATGAGGGAGAAAATGTGTCGGTTCCTAATTTCGGTACTTTTGAGCTGAAAAACCGTATGGAGCGTATCGTTGTGAACCCTTCTACCGGTCAGAGAATGATGGTTCCACCAAAGATAGTATTAAATTTTAAGCCTGTAGCGTCAATAAAAGAAAAACTAAGAAAATCAGAAAATGAATAAAATATCAGAACTGTCTTCTGTTCTTGTTGCGAAATACGGACTTTCTCAAAAGGAAGCCGACGCCTTTGTCGTGCAGATGTTTGACGTCATTAACTCCGGTCTGCAGAGTAGTGACAAGCAAGTCAAGGTGAAAGGACTCGGCACGTTTAAGATTCAGAGTGTCAATGCGCGTGAGAGTATTGATGTAAATACCGGTGAACGTATAGTTATAGAGGGACGTAACAAGATTTCGTTCACACCGGAAACTTCGCTTAAGAACAGAGTCAACCTTCCGTTTTCACAGTTTGAGACTGTGATAATCAACGACGGGGTTGATTTTTCTGATATTGAAAACAATGATGACAGTGACAACGCGGAGGTGAGTGACGGTGTTGACAATGATGAGAACGGCATCGCGGATGAGAGTTCCGTCCTGCCTGAAGAGAGCCGGACAAAGGATGAGGATGAGGAAGCTCCTTCTGATATAACGTCGGACATGGGAGACGATAATAATGCACTTGATGAAAGTCCGGTCGTTTCTGTCGGACAGGACGTTGAAGAACCGGAGCATCACGGCGAAAGCGAAAAGACGCCGGATGAAACCGATTCTCACGAGGATGACATCCCTTCCGTTCCTGATGTTTCCCGGAATGAAGCGCAAGCAGCTGCGCACGATGTGCAGCCTCAGACAAGCGGAGAACACTGCCACGCTTCAGGCAGGAGCAATAAAATCATTATCTCATTGTTGGCATTCATAGTACTGTTGTGCGGATTGGGCATATACGGTATGTTTTATTACCAGAATAAGCTGTCGCATTGTGAGGACCGGATATTGGAACTGGAAATTGTGATAGATAATTTTCAGGAAAAAGTAAAGAAGGAAAACGTGCCTTCAGCCGACAGCAATAAACATATTGTGACACACGACAGCATTGACCGTAAAGCAAACGAATCTGTTAAGGACAGTGTTGCAAGGAAACAAAGCGTGCCGGACGATAGCAATGAAATCAATCCTGACAAATACAACAAAGACCCGAGGATAAGAACAGGGGCTTACAGGATAGTAGGCATTGCCAAGACCATTACCCTGAAAGAGGACAGGTCGTTGTCGTATATAAGTAAAAGATATCTCGGTCCTGGTATGGAATGCTATGTAGAGGCGGTCAATGAAGGCAATACGTTTAAAAAGGGAGAGACGGTCAATATCCCGAAATTGAAATTAAAGAAAATCAGAAAGAATTGAGGTCTGTCTTTGATAAACTGATTGCGGCACCGCGTTTCTTCTCTGTGACTTTACAAACTTAAACCGTCCGTTATACCGGCAGTCTTGGAATGACGTCAGACCAAAACTGATTGTTCTGATGTCCTATCGTAATCGGTCCATGACTTGGGGCTTTTGTATCATTGCGAACAGGTCATTATGCCTCATCCGTATACTGTCATGCCGTCATGCTCATATATTTCCGGTCTTGCTGAAGCCTTGGCGGGACACATCTGGAAAAACCGTAGGACAAAATGGCGAGAGCAATGCGGATGGGATGTGAACATCTGACAAACAGGTGCAAAAAACAGTTTATACAGTCTGATGACCGATTACAGACAAATGGGATATGCTCTCTGTACGTCTGATTCGGCACTGCATAATAGCCTAAGTGGCTGTTCAAAATTAACCGATATTATAAAAATACCCATATGTTGTATATCTCTTTGTCATCATCCTGTGCGCTCTTCCGGGGTTCATTACAACGTCTCATCGGTCGTGTAGCCCGCCACACTTCCTCTTCGGACTTTTAAATGCAGCCCTGAACAGCACACAATATGATGGCAGTTAATTTAGAACATCTACTTATTCATAAATGACGGGCAGTAAAAAATCTTGACATTTTTATTTTGTAAAACAGAAACGGTGTAAGGATTTAGACACGTTTCCACGCACGTTACCTCCTTTCCGCAAACGGTCCTAACCCGTATATTCCCCTGTAGCTACCTTAATTGTTACCCCGTTTTTGCTCTTTTCAGGCATTGTTTCAGACATTCCGTACTCTTGCTAAGTCCGTCCTATATTCCGGTTATGCCCGTTTTGTAATCCAGAACGGGCTTTATCGCATCGTCATATGGGCTTTCCTGCAAGTCGGAAAAGCCTTTTCCGTAAGTCAGACAAGTGTATATGACGATGCCGTTTGTGCTTCGTGTTGATATTCAACAACTTATGCCTGGTTGACAAAACTGGCGTGTACGCATGCGGTTCGTTTGCTGAAATATTTTACGGGAATCTCAGCGACTTGACGTTGTCTTTATTTTCACCATTACTCAACTTATCGTACGAATATCGGTTTCTGTTCATGCATATTGTTCCAGCCTTAATGCAATGCCTGATGTTTGGCTTTTTCATAGAACGTTTCATAACCTGTCTGGGTTGAAAACCTCAATTATGACACCGGAAGAAATATTGTGACCGTCTGTAACGCTGTTGTAAAACAATTGTCGTAATGCTTTAATTTATTTGTTTTTCTTTAGTAATTGTTCAGGAATACCTTTGCATCCGTAAATCAATTTATTAAAAATTATATGGAAAAGGTTAAAAGATTGTTGTTTATCGCGGCTTTGTTCGGTGCCGGTTGTATAGGTGTCACGGCTGCAAACGATGTCAGTGAACTTGCTGTGGTGGGAAGTGTGACCGGACGTATAACAGATGCGGAACACCGTGTACTGCCCGGAGCCACCATCATGATTGAGGAACTGCATACCGGAGTCACAAGCGACATGAACGGTTTTTACAAATTGCCCAACCTTAAACCGGGAACATATGAAGTGAAAATATCATATGTGGGATTCCAGCCCATAGTCGCAAAGATTGTGATAGAAGGCAACAAGTCAAAGGAAAGCAACTTTGTCCTTACCGAAGGCATCGCCTTGCAGGAGGTGGTTGTCGACGGCGCGTTTTCCGGTCAGCGTCGTGCTATGCAGATGCAGAAGAACAGTATGGGTATAACAAATATTGTATCGGCTGATCAGGTGGGTAAGTTCCCCGATTCGAACATAGGCGACGCGCTTAAACGCATAAACGGAATAAACGTACAGTATGACCAGGGAGAGGCGCGTTTCGGTCAGGTGCGTGGAACGAGTGCGGACCTCACGTCTGTCACCGTCAACGGAAACAGACTTCCTTCGGCTGAGGGCGACACACGTAACGTGCAGCTCGACCTCATTCCTTCAGATATGGTTCAGACCATAGAGGTGAACAAGGTGGTGACAGCGGATATGGACGGAGATGCCATCGGAGGAGCTATAAATCTTGTGACAAAGAACACTCCGTCGCGCCGTGTGCTTAATTTCACAGTCGGAACAGGTCATACATGGATAAGTGACAAGCAGCAGTGGAACCTCGGAGCCACATGGGGCGACCGTTTCTTCAACGACAGACTTGGGGTGATGGCGTCTGCCTCGTATCAGTATGCGCCCGGAGGCTCTGACAATACGGAGTTTGAGTATGAGATGGGAGATGATGGTGTGGAGCTCAAGGAGGCTCAGGCACGCCAGTATTACGTCACACGTGAGCGTCAGAGCTATTCGCTTGCTCTCGACTATAAGTTCAATCCGTTGAACAAGATTTCTTTCAAGGGTATATACAACCGCCGTAACGACTGGGAGAACCGTTACCGCATAAGTTACAAGAAGCTCAACTCTTCCGCCTCAAAGCAGTCTGTCGTGCTTGAGACAAAGGCTGGAGCCTATGATACGAAGAACGCGCGTCTGGAGCGTCAGCAGACTATGGACTTCACGCTTGACGGTGAGCATTACATCGGCAATCTCAAAATAGACTGGGCGGGAAGCTACTCTCGTGCCACAGAAGAGCGTCCCAATGAGCGTTATGCCTCATTCGAGTATGAGGGAATCGACTTCGGTTCGGGCTTCAAGGATGTGTTCGGACGCCAGCCCTACTGTACTGTTCCTCTGCCAGATCTGGATGATGACGGCTGGAGCATAGACGAACTGACCAATCAGGATGAGGATATTGTGGAGAATGAATATAAGGCACGCCTCAATTTCGAGCTGCCTCTTGTAAGCGGACTCTATGGAAACAAACTGAAGTTCGGAGCAAAATATACAAGCAAGGACAAAAAACGTGACGTCAGCTTTTATGAATATGACGAGGAACTGCTCGGAAACTGGCGCACACAGACTTATCCGCAGATACGCAGCGGGTTCATGCCTGGCGAGTTCTATCCGCTCCATACTCCTTTCATCAGAAAAGAATTCCTCGGCGGCATAGCTTTTGACAAGTCTTATGGTGAGGAGGTTCTTGAGGAAGAGGCAGGCAACTACAAAGTGAAAGAGTCAATACTCGCCGGATATATACGCTTCGACCAGAAACTCGGCAAGAACTTCGACGCTACCGTAGGACTGCGTGTGGAGCGCACGTCTCTGCGCACAAACGGTTTCAACTATGAGGCAGGTGAGAACGAAGTGATTGGTGCTGACGGCCAGCCGGTTCTCGACGAGGACGGTGAGGTGGAAATGGAAGAGTTTGAGAAACTCACGCCTACAGGTGAATACAAGCATGATTATACGGACTTGTTGCCAAGCCTGCTCCTGAAATATAAACTGGGAGACAGCGGAAACATCCGCGCTTCGTTCACGAAGACACTCTCACGCCCCAAATATTCGGCTCTCATAGCCAACAAGAGTTTCAATCTGGTTGACCAGGAGGCTACCATAGGCGATCCTGACACCAAGCCGACAACATCTCTCAATTACGATCTTTCTGCCGACTACTACTTCAAGAGCGTAGGTCTTGTCAGTCTCGGACTGTTCTATAAGGACGTGCACAACGTGAATGTGGAGACACTCGGATATTACACCGGTGCGGAGCTCGGTCTCGCGGGCAATAACGAGACATTCGAGGTTACACAGAACATGAATGCGTATGACGCGAGAATATTCGGCGTTGAGGCTGCATGGCAGCGCGATTTCGGATTTATCGCACCTTCGCTGAAGTGTCTCGGTCTTTATGCCAACTACACATACACCCACAGCTCCACAAGGAACTATAACGAGCGTCTTGGCATAAAGGACGGCGACGATGTGAAGATGGCGGGCTCTCCAGAACATACAGCCAACGCTTCCCTATACTATGAGAAATCAGGAGTGAACGTGCGTCTGTCCTACAACTTCGCATCCAGCTTCATAGACCAGATGAATACCGGTGACCGTGCGCTCGACCGCTATTATGACAGTGTGAGCTATATGGACCTCAACGCAAGCTATACATGGGGCAAGAAAACCAAGTTCACGGTTTATGCGGAGGCAAACAATCTGCTTAACCAGCCGCTCCGTTACTATCAGGGAGAGAAAGACCGCACAATGCAGGTTGAATATTACGGTGTGAAAGTGAATGCCGGCATAAAGATAAACCTTTAATACAGAGTGCTTTGAGTTTCCGCCGTCCGCGTGACATGCGCCAAACGGCGGGAACTTGACGTGTGTATCGGAATATTGTATAAAACAGATAAAAATATGAAAAGTAGTATGACAGATTTCAGAAAAGGGCTGCATACAGTGTTTGCAGCCGTGATATTATCATTCTTAGGGTGTCTGGCAGTATATGCGCAGACTCCCGCCGACTGGGAAAAACTAAAAGGAGACGTCGTGCTGTATATGGCGAACGACCTTGGAAGAAACGGATATTATGACCAGAAACCCATAGCCGAGCTTATGGGTGTCATGGCAGAGACACTCGGACCTGAGTGCGTGATTGCGGCAGGCGATGTACATCATTTTGAGGGTGTGGCTTCCGTAGACGACCCTTTATGGATGACAAACTACGAGCAGATATATTCCCATCCTGAGCTTATGCTTGCATGGTATCCTATATTGGGAAATCATGAGTATCGGGGCAATACGCAGGCTGTGCTGGATTATGGAAAGGTGAGCCGCAGATGGGAGATGGGAGGACGCTATTACACCCGCACTTTCAATGAGGACGGAACGACTCTCCGCATCGTATTTGTCGACACTACGCCGCTTATTTCGAAATACCGCGAGGAAAGCGACAAATATCCGGACGCGTGCAAGCAGGACAATGACGCGCAGTTGGAATGGCTTGACGCCACACTCAGTCAGGCGAAAGAAGACTGGGTGATAGTTGTCGGCCATCATCCGATATATGCCGAGACGCCAAAGGATGATGTTGAGCGGACTGATTTGCAACGTACTCTTCTTCCGATACTTAAGAAATATAATAACGTATCACTGTATGCATGCGGTCACATACATAATTTCCAACATATAAAGATGAAGGGAGACAGCATAGATTACGTTGTCAATTCAGCAGGTTCGCTTGCCCGTAGCGTGAAACCTGTTGAAGGTACGGTGTTCTGTTCGTCCGAACCGGGCTTTTCTGTAATATCCGCTACAAAGAAATCATTGAATATGTATATGATAGACAAGACCGGAAAAGTGCTGCACACAGTCACAAAGACAAAATAAGCACACGTATATTGTAACCGATAATGTATGCGCCTCCGCAGGGAAACAGACTGCCTGCGGAGGCGTTCTTGTTCTTGTAGCGCAGGCGTTAGCGTTCAGTCTGTGCATATGCGGCTGCAATAAGTATGTCTGTTACAGGTTAAGGACTTTTATAGGATTATAAAGATAAAAAAATAACCCGTTGTGTTGGCTATTCTCATATATAATCACTATCTTTGTAGAGATATAAAAGAACGCTAAAAACATAACTTATTTAATTATGGAAAATAATACAGAACTGGTTGCTTTGTGCACGGACAAGGCAAAACAATGGCTGTCGCCTTCTTTTGACGAAGGCACTCGCAAGTCTGTTCAGGCTATGCTTGACAACAGTGACAAGACAGAGTTGATAGAGTGTTTCTACAAAGATCTGGAATTCGGTACCGGCGGACTCCGCGGTATAATGGGAGCAGGCAGTAACAGAATGAACATTTACACAGTGGGAATGGCTACACAGGGCTTTGCAAATTATCTGAAAAAGAATTTTGCCGGACGCAGTTCTGTTTCTGTAGTCGTGTGTCACGACTGCCGTAACAACAGCCGCCTGTTTGCCGAGACAGTAGCTGACATATTCTCCGCAAACGGCATCAAGGTATATCTTTTCGACGACATGCGTCCTACACCGGAGTGTTCTTTCGCGATACGCCATCTCGGATGTCAGGCTGGTGTGAACATAACAGCTTCGCACAATCCGCGTGAATATAACGGATATAAGGCATATTGGGAGGACGGAGCACAGGTGTTGTCTCCGCATGATGTCGGTATAATAGATGAGGTGAACAAGGTTAAGGTTGACGATGTGAAGTTTACTGGAGACAAGTCGCTCATCCAGATTATCGGTGAAGAGGTGGACAATGCTTACCTCGAGCAGGTTCAGACGGTCTCTATCGACCCGGAGGTAATCAAACGCCAGAAGGACTTGAAGATTGTTTATACTCCGTTGCACGGCACAGGTATGATGCTTATTCCTCAAAGTCTGAAAAAGTGGGGATTTGAGAATGTTCACTGTGTCAAGGAACAGATGGTTAGAAGCGGCGACTTTCCTACAGTAAAGAGCCCGAACCCTGAAAACGGAGAAGCTCTTACGCTCGCTCTGAGAGACGCAAAGGAAATGGATGCGGACATAGTAATGGCAAGCGATCCTGACGCTGACCGTGTGGGCATGGCATGCAAGAATGACAAGGGTGAGTGGATTCTCATAAACGGAAACCAGACATGTCTCATTTTCCTTTATTATATAATAACAAACCGCATTAAGACAGGCAAGATGAAGCCGACCGACTTCATTGTCAAGACTATCGTGACAACCGAGACCATAAAGCAGATTGCCGACAAGCAGCATATCGAGATGAGAGACTGCTATACTGGTTTCAAGTGGATAGCACGTGAGATAGCACTGTCTGAGGGCAAGCAGCAGTATATCGGTGGCGGAGAGGAAAGCTACGGTTTCCTTGCCGAAGACTTCGTACGCGACAAGGATGCTGTGTCTGCCTGCTCCCTGTTGGCTGAGATATGTGCGTATGCAAAGGATCAGGGAAAGACGCTCTATGACCTGTTGATGGATATTTATATTGAATACGGTTTCTCAAAAGAGACCACCATCAATGTCGTTCGTCCCGGAAAGAGCGGAGCGGATGAGATTCAGGCTATGATGAGCAACTTCAGAAAGAATCCTCCTACAGAACTTGGCGGCAGCAAGGTGGTATTGGTGAAAGACTATCTTACCCTTGAGCAGAAAGACGCTGAGGGCAATGTAGAAAAGATAGACATGCCTGCAACAAGCAACGTGTTGCAGTGGTTCTGCGAGGACAATACAAAAGTGAGTGTACGTCCGTCAGGAACCGAACCTAAGATAAAGTTCTACCTTGAGATAAAAGGCAACATGAAGTGTGCCGGATGCTATGAGCGTTGCGACAAGGAAAGTGCGGAAAAGGTTGAGGCTATAAAGAAGACCTTGGGACTTGACTGACGGTCTTGTCTGTTTATGGCTATAATCTCCATCCGGGTGAATGTCGTCAAGATACATCCGGATGGAGATTTTTTCATTGTGACTTTAATCATTTGTCCGGATTCTGATTGTTTTCCGCTTATGCAGGGGATGTGTCGGGACGCAAAGGAAAAACCATGTGAAACAGGATGACGGCAGATGCATGGAAGGAGGACGGAGATGTGACAGACACACACCCATATATGTATATCGGTATGATTCAGAATCGGTGATTACAGGGCATTTACTGGCATAAAAATCCATTGATTGCAAAAAAAGTAGTAACTTTGCACACGTATTAAACTAAAAAACAGAAAAGTATGAAAGCATTTGTATTTCCTGGTCAGGGCTCTCAGTTTGTAGGTATGGGAAAAGACCTGTATGATAACAACGAAAAGGCAAAAGAATTGTTTGAGAAAGCAAACGAGATTCTCGGATTCAGAATAACTGATATTATGTTTTCTGGTACGGATGCCGAGCTGACACAGACAAAGGTGACTCAGCCTGCAGTGTTCCTTCACAGCGTTATAAGTGCATTGTGCTTAGGTGAAGAGTTCTCTCCGTCAATGGTTGCAGGTCATTCACTTGGCGAATTCTCTGCTCTTGTGGCAGCAGGCGCGCTGAGCTTTGAGGACGGGTTGAAGCTTGTCTACGCGCGTGCGACGGCAATGCAGAAGGCATGTGAGGCTGCTCCCGGAACCATGGCTGCCGTTATAGGCTTGCCTGACGAAAAGATAGAGGAAGTTTGCAAGGAATGCAGCACTCCCGGGAACATTGTCGTACCAGCCAACTACAATTGTCCGGGACAGCTGGTTATAAGCGGTAACGTAGATGCCATAAACCAGGCTTGCGAGAAGCTGAAGGCTGCCGGCGCAAAGCGCGCATTGCCTTTAAAGGTCGGAGGCGCGTTCCACTCTCCGCTCATGCAGCCTGCCAAGGAAGAATTGCAGAAAGCCATAGAGGCAACAGAGTTCTCCGCACCGAAATGTCCTGTATATCAGAACGTGGACGGGAAACCGCATACCGATGCCTCGGAAATAAAGGCTAACCTTATTGCACAGCTTACAAGCAGCGTAAGATGGACTTCTTCTGTTCAGAATATGATAGCTGACGGGGCTGATGATTTCACGGAGTGCGGTCCAGGCAAGGCTCTTCAGGGTATGATTGGGCGTATAGACAAAAACGTCGCAGCACACGGATTAATCTGAGATGAATAAGAAGATAATAATATATCAGATTTTCACACGACTTTTCGGCAACCGTAACACTACGTGCAAACGTAATGGTACGGTTGCCGAAAATGGTTGTGGGAAGATGAGTTTTTTCAGTGAGAAAGTTCTGAGGCAGATAAAGGCAAAGGGCGTAACGCACATATGGTATACGGGAGTAATACGTCATGCCTCGGCAACCGACTATTCCTCATTCGGAATACCGGTACAGCATCCTGCCATAGTAAAGGGTAAGGCTGGCTCGCCTTATGCCATTACAGACTATTACGATGTGGATCCTGATCTCGCGGATAAGGTTCCGGAAAGAATGAAAGAGTTTGAGGCTCTTGTCAAGCGTACTCACAGATATGGGTTGGGGGTTATAATGGATTTCGTGCCTAACCATGTGGCACGCCAGTATCGCTCCGTTTCAAAGCCTGATAACGTCAGGGATTTGGGTGAGGACGACGACAAGGCAATGGGGTTCAGTGCGGACAATAATTTTTATTACTGCGTAGATACACCGTTAGAACCACAGTTCAATGTCTCTAATGGAGGCGACAGATATGTGGAATGTCCTGCGAAGGCTACAGGTAACGACTGTTTTGACAATCATCCCGGTATCAATGACTGGTATGAGACCGTAAAACTGAATTATGGAATAGATTATTGTGATGCTGGAGGACGCTCTTTTCATTTTGACCCGATACCCGATACGTGGCACAAAATGATGGATATACTTATGTATTGGGCGTCGAAAGGCATAGACGGATTCCGCTGTGACATGGCAGAGATGGTCCCTGCCGAATTCTGGAAATGGGCTATCAGTAAACTGAAGGAAGCATATCCTGGAATTATTTTCATTGCCGAGGTTTACAATCCGTCAGAATACCGCAATTACATATCCTCTGGTTTTGACTATCTTTACGACAAAGTGGGTATGTACGACACAGTGCGTGCCGTCATGCGGGGTGAGGCTCAGACAACTGCAATAAGCCATGCATGGCAATGCGTTGACGACATAAACGGGCATATGCTGTACTTCCTGGAGAATCATGACGAACAGCGCATTGCGAGTGATTTCTTTGCAGGAGATGCGAGAAAGGGTGTGCCGGCAGTGGCAGTCAATGCTCTCATGCGACGTAATCCGTTCATGCTTTATGCCGGTCAGGAATACGGAGAGCGCGGTATGGACAACGAAGGTTTCAGCGGTTGTGACGGACGTACCACGATATTTGATTATTGGACGGTGAGCACGCTTTATAAGGGCTATCAACATCCGGAGGAACTCACAGACGAAGAGCGCGGCTTGAATGATGTGTATACAAAGATATTGAATATCGCATCGCATGAGAAATCTGTAAGTATGGGTGAGTTCTTCGATCTTATGTATGTCAACCGGAACCTGACGCGACAATATGCGTTCATACGCAAGTACAAGAACGAGGTTCTGTTCATTGTTTCGAATTTCTCTGATGAGGATGTCAGCGTGTGTGTAAGCGTACCGGAGCATGCTTTCGGGTTTCTCGGCATCCCGGAGAAAACGTTTCATGCAACAGAGATGCTTACAGAAAGAGAACGCGTTCTTGATTTTTCAGCTAATCGCAATATTACGGACGCTATACGTGCGTATGGCGTAAACATATATAAATTTGTAATCTGATGGAAACTGATTCTGATTTTATACTGAATGAGCATAACAAGGATGAGTTCGCACCCGCGCATACAGCAGAGCACCTGTTGAACCAGACAATGATAAGAATGTTCGGATGCAAACGGTCTACAAATGCCCATGTGGAACGTAAGAAGAGCAAAATAACCTATATATTGGAGCGAAAGCCTTCAAGGAAAGATGAGAAGGAGATAGAAAGACGTATGAATGAGCTTATAGGAGAAGACTTGCCTGTGAGATACAAGTACGTCACACGGCAGGACATTCCGGACGATGTGGAACTGACAAATCTTCCTGATAATACTTCCGAAACAATACGTCTGGTTTATATAGGCGATTATGACGTTTGTCCGTGTATAGGCAAACATGTGCGCTCAACCGCCCAGATAGGACGTTTTGAGCTTCTCGGCACAAATTGGGATGAACAGACACACGGTTTCAGAATACGGTATAAGGTCGTTCAATAGTCGGCATGCCCAGAATCGGAGGAACGATGCCGGTGATGATATGATGCTAAGTTAGTTATAAGTCTTATCTTATATACGATGCCGGATGGGCTATGTTGTGGCATGATATTTGCATGAATATGACAGCAAATTTAAAAACAGAACATTAAAAATAAATGATATGAAAAATGTACTTATCATTAGTGGTCACACCGACCTATCGGCTTCAGTGGCAAACAAGACAATTCTTGACACCGTGCACAAGGAATTGCCGGAGGCGGAGATTGTGAGACTTGACAGTCTTTATCCTGATTACAAGATAAATGTGGAGGCTGAACAGCAGAGGCTGGTTAAGGCTGATATAATCGTACTTGAATTTCCCGTATTCTGGTACTCGGCTCCGTCAATTCTGGAACGTTGGATGGAGGAGACCTTCAAACACGGATTCTCACATGGCAGTAACGGAAATAAATTGAAAGGTAAAAAACTTGTTCTTTCGTTTACGACAGGCGCACCGGCATCAATGTACAGCCATGATGGGGCGATGGGGTATACAATAGATGATTTCCTTCCATGCTTCAAGGCGACATGCAATCTTTGTCAGATGGAGTTTGCCGGATATGTTTATACCGGAGGCGTAAGCTATGCCAACCGAACAACTCCGGAACTTATAGAACAGCAAAACAAAGTGTCGGTGGAGCATGCCAAGCGTCTTATAGAACTGATTAAGTCTCTTTGACTATTGTAACAGGAATGTTACAGACTCGCACAGAATCATATAAAGTGCCGTTCTTCAACACGTGGACGGCACTTATCTTTATCTGCCAACTTTTATTATAATCGGAATGGTTTTATATTCATGAAGCATTGTATGCTGTTTGTGTCCCATGAGGCGCATCTGTCTACATTAATGTGAGAGGAAACTCGTAAATATTGCATTATTACTGAAGTTGTTGATTTGTCTGGGGAAAGATGAGTTAAGCCAAAAGTAAGCTTGCCTTGAAATCCTGATAGCAACCTCCGCTCTTCTTATATAAATCATACAGCATATGCAATAATAACACGGCTGTATGTAAACCTTTATACAAACGCTCGTTTTCCTTGTCAAAACGAGAACAAAATTTCTGTATGTCTATTTTTTTATTTTCCTTTGTAGGCAAACAAATATTTAAGAGTGTGGAGGAAAATCGCAGAAATACAGTTCTCACGATAACCGGTTCTGACAGTACAAGCGGAGCCGGTGTGCAGGCAGATATACAGACTATATCGGCTTTGGGAGGGTATGCCGTTTCCGTAATTACTTCCATAACAGTGCAGAACACAATCGGCATACAGGATTTCTATAACATTCCTCCTGAAGTGATTTCCGGACAGATAGAGGCAATTGTCAATGATGTTCAGCCGCAGGCGGTAAAGATTGGAATGATACGCAGTGCAGCCGCAGTGCAGAGTATAACGTGGTCGTTGAGAAAGTACAGACCACGGTATGTTATCTATGATCCGGTCATTATCTCAAGTTGCGGTGATGTACTGATGTCAGACGATACAGTTGATTGTATTAAAGAGAACCTGTTGCCATTATGCACACTTGTTACGATAAAGAAGAAAAGTGCCGAATATATAACAGGAAGGAAGCTTTCCTCGACTTCGGATATGTTTGACGCCGCATGTGACATATTGAATTATGGTTGCCAGGCAGTGTTGCTTCAGCAGGGAACGTCAATGGCGGAGTACTCCATGGATATTCTTGTCAGACGAGGGGAGCATTCTTGCAAATATGTGTCAACTCCGGATATGTACAATTCGTATGAGCGCCATGGAATGAGCAGTAATCTTTCGTCTGCAATTGCAACTTTCTATTGCAAAGGTAATGATTTGTATGACGCCGTGACAAAGGCATATAATTATGTGAATCAGTCTTTCCTGTCGCATACGGATTTGATAGGGCGGGCGAGCGAGCTTTATAATGAGTTTGTGAATGAAGTGGCGGAGCATTTCAAGTCAAACAGGGATGTGCGCTTTTATGCGGACAGTCTGAACGTGAGCAGCCGTTATCTGGCTCAGGTTACTAAGCGCATAGCAGGCAAAGCTCCGAAGACCATCATAGATGATTATCTGTGTCATGAAGCGGAACTGTTGTTGTCGTCATCCGACAAAACTGTGCAGGAGATAGCATACGGGTTCAGTTTCAGCTCGCAGGCTCATTTTTCAAAATTCTTCAGAAAGATGACCGGAACTGCCCCAAGTGAATATAGAAGAACCAAACAGAATAAAACAAGTTATGAATAACGAAAGACAAAGTTTGAACAGAAATCTCGCTCAAATGTTGAAGGGTGGGGTGATAATGGATGTTACAACACCGGAACAGGCAAGAATAGCAGAGGAAGCAGGTGCCTGTGCGGTAATGGCACTTGAGCGTATTCCCGCAGACATACGCGCTGCAGGCGGAGTTTCACGTATGAGTGACCCTAAACTCATCAAGCAAATACAGAATGCCGTATCCATTCCTGTTATGGCAAAGTGTCGTATAGGACATTTTGCAGAGGCACAGATACTGCAGGCTCTGGAGATTGACTATATAGATGAAAGCGAGGTTCTGTCGCCGGCGGATGATTTATATCATATAGATAAAAACAAGTTTGATGTTCCGTTTGTGTGTGGAGCGAAAAATTTAGGCGAGGCTTTGCGTCGTATTTCTGAAGGAGCAACGATGATAAGGACAAAGGGAGAACCCGGAACGGGTGATGTGGTGCAGGCTGTAAGACATATGAGACTTATTCAGAAGGAAATACGCACACTTGTATCTATGCGTGATGACGAATTGTTTGAGTCTGCCAAACAGCTTCAGGTGGCTTACGAACTTGTGCGTTATGTCCATGATAATGGTAAGTTACCTGTAGTTAATTTTGCTGCAGGAGGTATCGCCACACCTGCAGACGCATCGCTGATGATGCAGTTGGGAGCGGAAGGAGTGTTTGTCGGCTCTGGTATATTCAAGAGTGGAAATCCTTCAAAGCGCGCTTCTGCAATAGTAAAGGCAGTTACCAATTTTGATAATCCGGAAATTCTCGCAGAGCTTTCCGAGGATTTGGGTGAGGCGATGGTCGGTATAAACGAGGATGAAATAAACTTACTGATGGAGGAGCGCGGAAAATAACTAATATGAGAATAGCGATATTGGCACTACAGGGAGCATTCATAGAGCACGAGCGAATGATGCGTGGACTTGGATGTGATGTGTTTGAAATAAGAAAGTTGTCTGATTGGAACCAGCCAAAAGACGGACTTATCATTCCCGGGGGAGAAAGTACTGTCCAGTCAAAATTGCTTAATGAACTTGGATTGTCTGTTCCTATAAGGAACGCCATAATCTCAGGTTTGCCTGTTATGGGAACATGTGCCGGACTCATATTGCTTGCAGAACAAGTGGAAAACGGCAATTCATCAATGGGACTTTCCACCATGTCGATAGAAGTCTGCCGCAACGCATATGGCAGGCAACTTGGAAGTTTCTACGTAAAAAGTAGTATGAAAGATGTGGGAGAGGATTTTCCAATGGTATTCATCCGTGCTCCGTACATAAAGAGAGTATATGGAAACGCGCGCGTCATGGCAGAGCGCGACGGTCGGATTGTCGCGGCAAGACAGGAGAACCAGCTTGTCACGTCTTTTCATCCTGAGTTAACTGAAGACGATCGAGTGCATCGGTACTTTCTTGATATGGTGAGAGAATATGGAGGATAAGAATATCATGATATAAATTGCTTCGTCTATAATAAAGCAAATGACCGTCTCTGTTTATTTTATTAAAGCAGAGGCGGCCGTTCGTTTTTTGTTTCAGAATGGTCATTCTTACTTAGTCTCTATTTCCTCCTTCATGTCTATGTACTGTTTTTTGTTGTCATAGAACTCGTATTGGAGGAATGAAAGCTTTTGTGATGGTATCACATGCACACCAAGTCCGTATTTCAATTGCCATTTACGTTTCATGGAGAATACTCCTTGGTTTATGTATGCAGCAACGTAAGGATGTACATGCAGATAGAATGTTTTCACCCCAATCTTGTTTACAAGGCTGTCAATTTTGCTTTCAAGCTGGTCGGTGAATAAAATACTTGATTTTATTTTTCCCTTTCCAAAGCATGTGGGGCAGGTCTCCTCTACGTTTACATCCATTGCAGGACGCACTCTCTGGCGTGTTATCTGCATCAGACCGAATTTGCTTAGAGGCAGAATGTTGTGTTTCGCCCTGTCCTTCTGCATGTTCTTGCACATGCGCTCATACAGTAGTTGTCTGTCTTCTGCGAGGTTCATGTCTATGAAGTCGACAACGATTATTCCACCCATATCCCTCAGTCTAAGCTGTCTTGCCAGTTCGTCCGCCGCACCGAGATTGACGTCTAAAGCGTTTGCCTCCTGGCCATTGTCAGAATGTGAGCGATTGCCGCTGTTCACATCCACAACATGCAAAGCTTCAGTATGCTCTATAATGAGATATGCTCCATGTTTATAGTTGACGGTCTTGCCAAAGCTTGACTTTATCTGTTTTGTGATATTGAAGTTGTCAAAAATAGGTACATTGCTTGTATACAGCTTTACTATTTTTGCTTTCTCGGGTGCTATGAGTGAAACATAATCCTTTACTTCGTGGAATACCGCCTCATCATTTACGTAAATATTCTCGTATGTAGGATTGAATAAATCACGTAGAAGAGCAACGGCTCTGCCTGTTTCTTCAAATACAAGTTGGGGACGTTTCTGCGTCTTCTGTATTTTAATGATGGCGTCTTCCCATCTTTTAGTCAGGATTTTCAGTTCCGCATCCAGTTCTGCTACACGCTTTCCTTCAGCAACTGTCCGTACTATCACGCCACAGTTTTTGGGTTTTATGCTGTTGATGAGTTGTTTGAGACGCGCTCGTTCTTCTCCGCTTTTTATTTTTGCTGAGACAGACACTTTGTCGCCAAATGGTATAAGTACAAGAAATCTTCCGGCAAAACTTATTTCTCCAGTCAGGCGCGGTCCTTTGGTTGAAATAGGTTCTTTTACGATTTGAACTAAAACTTCCTGCCCCTTGCGGAGAGTGTTTTGTATGCTTCCGTCCTTTTTCAGGTCCGGAAGTCTTGTTGCCTTACTGAATGGATATAATTTCTTTCTGTCGCTTTGTACCTGTTTGAGATATTTTTCGTATGAGTGAAACTGACTGCCTATATCAAGATAATGGAGAAATGCATCGCGTTCAAAACCAACATCTACAAAGCTGGCATTCAGTCCAGGCATCAGTTTCTTCACTTCCGCGATGTAGATGTTGCCGACAGCGTAAGAGACGGAACGTGGTTCGTTCTGATATTCTACGAGTCGTTTATCCTCGAGTAAAGCTATGGATATTTCTTTCTGCTGGACGTCAATTACAAGTTCGCTTGTCATTTCTTCTTTATACCTAACTTATAAATTGTATTTCGCAAAACAACAAAAATGTAGTATAATACAAAAGGGCGTGTCAAAAATCCTGAGCGGATGCATTGACGCGCCCTCATCTTGAACAAATTAATAAGAGCAATTGTTCTGAAATGTTTTTATTTGCTCTTATGTCTGTTCTTTCTTAATCTTTTTTTACGCTTATGCGTGGCCATCTTGTGTCCCTTTTTCTTCTTTCCGTTTGGCATAGCTTTAATTTTTATTTATTATTTATTGTAATGATGTTACATCAAATGGACTTTATGCGTTTCAACCCTTCATTTTGTCAACAAAGCATTTTGCTGGTTTGAAACTTGGCAGGTCGTGTGCTTCAATAATCATTGTTGTCTTTTTCAATATGTTTCTTGCCGTCTTGGCTGCTCTATGTTTGATAACAAAACTACCGAAGCCGCGCAGATAAACATTTTCCTTTTTTTCGAGAAGACTGTTTTTTATAGTCTCCATCAAGCTTTCAACTACAACAGCTACATCCTTTTTGGGAATACCGGTGCTGGTGGCAATCTTATTGATTATATCTGCTTTTGTCATTTGTGTTTATTTATGTGAATTTTTTTGTTTCTTTCTTTCGAAATGCAAAGATACGAGTTTTTTTGCGTTGAACAAATATATTGGTGTTTTTTTTTGGATTAAATCGCGTTGTCACAATAATCAACATCTTGTTTTTCAGACATTTATATGTACGTTGCGGACATTGTTCATAATGCGTGATTATTTTCTTGTTAAAAGACAGTCTTTTACTTTCTTTTTCTTAACTTTGCATGTCATTATGTATGATATAAAATAAATCAGATGTTATGAAACAGACAAAAATCGTCGCCTCTATAAGTGACAGGCGTTGCTCTCAGGATTTTATACGTAAGTTGTTTTTTGCCGGAATGAATGTGGTAAGAATGAATACAGCCCATGCCACACCGGACGGAATAAGGGAAATTGTGCGGAATGTGCGTGCTGTATCGTCTCATATAGCTTTGATGATAGATACAAAAGGTCCGGAAGTCCGTACTACAGACGTAAAGGATCCTATACATTATAAAACCGGGGACGTCGTGAAGATTTTCGGACGTCCGGCTATGGACACCACGCACGACATTATAAATGTAAGTTATCAGGATTTCACAAGAGATATAAAAGTCGGTGACGACATCTTGTTTGACGACGGTGAAATCGACATGAAGGTCATTGAAAACACGGGACCTATGCTTGTGGCTCAAGTGCAGAATGACGGAGTGCTCGGTGCGCACAAGAGTGTGAACGTGCCGGGAGAACACATAAATCTTCCCGCAATAACAGAACGTGACTATAACAACATATTGCTTGCTATAGAACTTGATATTGACTTTATCGCTCATTCCTTTGTAAGATCTGCCGATGACGTTCTTGCCATACAGAAAATTCTGGATGAGCACGGAAGTGATATAAAGATAATTTCGAAGATAGAGAACCAGGAGGGTGTTGACAATATAGATGATATTATCGATGTCTCTTATGGTGTCATGATAGCACGTGGCGATCTTGGAATCGAGGTTCCTCTTGAGAGGATTCCCGGAATACAGCGACAGATAATAAATAAATGTGTGGTTAAGAAAAAGCCGGTGATTGTAGCGACTCAGATGCTTCATACGATGATTAACAATCCACGGCCTACACGTGCCGAGGTGACGGACATCGCAAATGCCATATATTCGAATACCGACGCGCTGATGCTTAGCGGAGAAACGGCAAACGGCAAATATCCGTTGGAAGCTGTGAAGACGATGGCGGCAATAGCCGAGCAGGCTGAGCGTGACAGAGCAAACATAGAGGCATTCGAGGTGCCGATGAACGATAAGTGCACTCAACGGGAATTTCTCGCGCACTCAGCCATCGACGCAACCCGCAAACTCGGTGTGGCTGGAATTATTACTGACAGTGAGTCCGGCGAGACAGCACGTCATCTTGCCGCATTCCGTGGTCCGACACCAATCTTGGCAATATGTTATAAGGAAAAAACACAGAGATGGCTTAATCTTAGCTTCGGAGTCACGCCTATATATCAGAAAAAACATAATTCTCCGGAATATATGTTCATCGCCGCACTCAGAATGTTACGCCAGAAAGGTTATATCAATTTGGATGACAAAATAGCATATTTGAGTGGAAGTTTTGGTGAGAATGGCGGTACAACATTCCTTGAGATAAATAAAGTGGAACAAGTGTTCGACAAGTCTTACGAATTCCATTTGCCACAGCATGTGGATATAGAATAGCAAGCAAAGAGGGTGTGTCCAAATGAGCGATACACCCTCTTTAATTATAAACCGTCATATGTCAAATGATTTACATACATTTCTGTATGACATGTAGTTTACAACTGCCTTACTAAAAGTGGAAAACCTGTCTTTATACTAATTATAAAACTCTTTTCGTTTCGTAATCTTCTGATACACCACAATAAATCTTTGATAGGACTTTCATGTCCCACAAAGAATCACGAAAATCAGATTCGCTTAAATCCGAATATGGCATCAGGCTTAGTTTCTCTGCCGCATTTTTGCCCTCATCTTGTTACAATCCATTTCTTTATATAATACGTAACAGCTCAGATAATGGCATGAAATAGTCTGCCGGAGGGCGGTACTAAATACGGATAAAGTACAATTATGCTTCCGTTTAAAGCGTTTTTGGTATATTGTCATGCTATACATATGTGGGTTCGCAATGAGATTTAGGTTATGCAACTATATGGTCTTACATATGTTTTATGCCGTAATAGCACTAAGTTCACCTGTAGCCAAATATACATAAACGGTTATTGATAAAGATAATGTTATATTCCTCCTGACTGGATGTAACGCGTCAGGCTTATATTGTTCCGTTAAGTGCATACAGTGTTTAGCCAATACGCATTCTCACTTGGCGGTGACAAGAAGCAGATAGCATGTATTCCGGTGACATTGGTGCCACGGCATACGATGGAAAATATAATGCAACGACATAATATCCGGCAATATTTGATGCGGTTATGCAATGAAAATCCTCTGGCATTACGGCTTACCGTGAAGTAAAAAATATTGACAAAAAATTTCAGCAAAGTAGAATTTATCATTTTATTTAAAAGCTGCCTTTCGTTGCATCCGACTGTACCGTTTTATGGATAAAATGATTCTATTGGCGGATTAAAGGCTTTTCACCCGATATTTTTATCTCCTCCTTGTTTTGTAATAGTACGTACTCTCTATCATGTTTTTTGTCTGAAAATCCTGTGTTTTGCTCTTTTTCAGAAACATCGTGTGCTGTTCTCTTTGCTCCGTACGCAAAATGCTGCTTCAGAAAAGGCTTTTTGATGCTCCCATATAGCCTTTATTGCACTCTCAAAAAGCCTTTTCCGTCACACGAAAAAGGCTTTTTTGTAATATACATATTTATTTTTGTAGTCATCAGACATGCAATATGCTGATGTACGATGTATTATGCTGGCGTGTCAGAAATTCGTTTATACGTATCCGGCTGATGTCTGTTCGCTTTTGCACGATTCTCAGCGACTTGACGTTATACGTAAATTCTATTTTGTTCTACTAAAATTACGTGAGTTATATGAATTATGTGTATCTGTAGATTACGTGAGTCCGATGAAATCACAATAAAGCCGGTGTTGTATCAAAATTTCATTTTACCATGTATACATGGGTTAATCACATCAGTATATCGTCTGATTTCAATAACTCGTCAAGTGTCAAACTCTTATGTGAACTCATGTATTTCTCAATCTTATTGACATATTTTGTGGCAAATACTTTTCTTCCGACAGCCGTATTAACCGCCCACATTATTTTTGATGTGTGAATTTCCCGGCTTTTTCTTGAATTGTCTTTAAGTAATTTATATGGATAAAGACTTAAAAGATAAAAGCTCATGCAATCAGACACAATATATTCGCGAGACATGTATTTTCTCTGTTCTTGTGTATAAAATTTTCTGTAGAGAGGATAATCGGCTCCAAGATATTTGTCAAGAAATATGCCGATGGAACTGTCAACGACAATGATGCTTTGATTCAATGCTCCAATCTGAGAATAGACATAAGGCATTTTCATGTCAGGAATCAATTTTTTTAGTTTTCTGAACGACTTGGTAAGCTGTTTGTTGACATCATCCATGTCGGCGTATTGCAGTTCTACATCCGAAATGATTCTTTGCAGGATGGAGTCCTGATAATAATTCAAGAACTTGCTGTTTATCTCCGGATCGCTTATTTCTCCAAGTTGCAGAATGTCCTCTATCAGTATGCGTGTTTCTCTTGGATAGTCTGTATTCAATTGCTGTAGTGCGGCAAAATCTCCGGTAGTGAGATAACGCGTTTCTGTCAGATCATATCGCCTTACCTCAATACGCTCATTTGCATTTCTGTCATCATTCTGTTTCAATTTCAGTCCGCATGATACGAACAGAAACAGGATGGTGCATGATATAATATAGTATAGACTTTTCACCGATACAGATATGAAATTGCAATAAATATATACAAATATACTAAAATTTATTTTACATACCAAATAAATTTCTAAAACAAGTTAAATTTTTAACAGTTTGTTTTATTTTGGTATGCTTTTTCTGAATAAAATGGCAAAAGTTCTTAAATATTTGGCATCATACTATATTTATGTCTGCCTTTAAAATAAAATTGCCACAACAATGATTTACCGTACAGACCTGCTATTTTTTTTACCCTCCGGTTTTTCTGAATGTCATTGCGCGCTTTCTTGAATTCCGGACGCCATTTGTTGAAGTCATGTCTGGCTTTGACAACAGCCTTGAACTCTGCATAGTTACGGTCGGCTATCAGCATCTTGAACGCAGCTACATAATCTAACACAAAGCGCATGAACATGACTTTACATAAGTCAGACCTGTCTGTATTCTTATACAGCATCGTCAGATTGTTCCTGAAATTAAGGTAGGTCTTCATCGGACTGCTCTTTGGCAGTGTACCACCGCCGACATGATATACATGGCTTGAAGGAACGCAATATATTTTACTTCCCGTTATCTGCATACGCCAGCATAAATCTATCTCTTCATTGTGTGCAAAAAAGCGTGGGTCAAAACCTCCTGCGCTCCAGAAGTCTCTGCTTCGGACCAGCATACATGCGCCTGTAGCCCAAAATATCTCGGCAATACTGTCGTATTGACCGTTGTCTTTCTCAACTTTGTCGAAAACACGGCCACGGCAGAACGGATAACCGTATTTATCTATGAATCCACCGGCTGCTCCCGCATATTCGAACGAGTCACGATTGTACATGGACAATATTTTGGGCTGGCATGCGGAACATTCAGTATGAGAGTCCATGAATGAGACAAGAGGTTGCAGCCAGTTGGAGGTCACTTCCACATCACTGTTTATTAACATATAATATTCAGCCTCAATCTGGCTCAATGCCCTGTTGTAGCCTTCTGCGAAGCCGTAGTTTTTTTCGAGTATGATGGTCTGTACGTTTGGATATGTCGCCCTCAGATATTCGATCGAACCGTCCGACGAATTGTTGTCAGCAACAATGATTCCGGCATAATCCGGCGAACATGTAATGATGGAGGAAAGATATTTTTGCATCATTGCTTTCCCGTTCCAGTTCAATATTACAATAGCGACTTTCATAATATAATTGCTTTCAATGCCGTTTTTTTAATATTGAAGTTATCTAATCTGACATTTGTCAGTTGGTTGTCATACATTTCATTTCTGTCTGAGGGGGAAAGCTCCACGCGAATATAGTTGCGTGTGAATCCATGCATGGCTTTTCCTTTTGCCGCTTTCTCGAACAATACTTCCGCATTTGTTCCAATATGCCTCTCATAAAACGCTTGTCTTTTAGTCTCACTAAGTTCCAACAGACGCCTGCATCGCTCTTTCTTTTCTTTTTCTGATACAGTGTAAGGAATTCTCAATGCCGATGTTCCCGGACGCTCGCTGTATGGAAATACATGAAGTTGTGTGATATCAAGGCTTTCAAGAAACTCGTAGCACTCCTCAAAATGTTCAGGGTGTTCGCCTCTGCAACCTACCATAACGTCCACTCCAATGAATGCATCCGGAATGAGTTGTCTTATAACCTTAATTTTGTGAGCGAACAGTTTTTTATCGTAGCGTCTGTGCATAAGGCGCAGCACTTCGTCTGAGCCGCTTTGCAGTGGAATATGGAAGTGTGGCATGAAAGCTCTGCTTTTTGAGCAGTATTCAATAAGCTTGTCATCTAAAAGGTCCGGTTCCATACTACTGATTCTGAATCTTTTAATTCCCTCGATATTGTCGAGAGCTTTGACAAGATCGATGAAACTTTCATTTGTGGACTTTCCGAAATCGCCTATATTGACGCCGGTCAGAACAATCTCTTTGCCTCCAGCTTCAGCAACATTACGGGCTTGCATGACAAGTGAGGCGATATCAGGATTACGTGAGAATCCTCTTGCGTAAGGAATTGTGCAATATGTGCAGAAATAGTCGCATCCGTCTTGCACTTTAAGGAAATAGCGGGTGCGATTGCCTCTCGAACATGAGGGCGTAAATGTTTTTATATCCTTTGTGCTGACAGAAAAATAATTATGCAAGTTAGACTCTTTAGACGGTGTGTTGACATTCAGACTTTGTTTCTTCGTCCATGCATCATTGAGAAAATCAATTAAAGAAGCTTTTTCATTCGCACCAAGTACTAAGTCCACTCCATCCATCTTACTGATTTTCTCCGGCTGCAGCTGTGCGTAGCATCCGGTTACAACGACGAGTGCGCCTGGGTTGTTCCGCACCATACGGTTTATCGCCTGTCTGCACTTATGGTCTGCCACATCTGTCACGGAACATGTGTTTATCAGACATATGTCAGCGGCCTCCCCTGTTTCTGCCTGTCTGACCCCCATGTCACTCAACATTTGTGCAAATGTTGATGTTTCAGAAAAATTCAATTTGCAACCAAGAGTATAATATGTCGCTATTTTATCTTGAAAAACAGAACTGTCAATCATTTGTATTAATCATTTGTATTAGTTCGACAAATCGTGTGTATCTGCAAACTATTGGAATTAGCGAGAAACGTTGTGGCTTTATAGTGTTATGATATATAAATAATCACAAACTTCAATCGCTATGTTTTTATCCGAGACAAAGTTAAGCAATTATTCTGTATTATTAGCTTGTTTGAGAAGAATTTAAGCTTGGTGATTGGAAAAACAAATAATGCATTATATACGAGGAATATGAATCTTGTATATTTTCAGTGTCGTGAAAATGCCATCAGTAAAGTGTTGTCTCTGTCATTTCATTTTTACGGATTGAGTTGTCTGCTTTATCGTAGTTCTTTTACGCAGACAATGCTCTTACGTGTTTTATATTGAATTATTGGAGTGATATAATCAGTGGGTGTAGAATATCGTCCTCTCTTTTTTCTGTCTGATGTCAATTACATCGTTTGCTTATGAGCCAGTTTTCCCTGATATGAGCCCGAAGATATCATTTCTTTTATAAGACGGTTTGTGAACACGTAATTTTTAATGTCCCATTTTGGCGCAATCAACAGTTCTTTGGGCGACTGGCTTACAAAGCGTTCTAAGATAATGTCTTTGTTTAGATATTGGATATATTCGGATATTAACTGAATGTATTCGTCCACGCTGTACAGATGAAAAGGTTTTTCCATGTATTCTCTTGCAAGTCTTGTACCTTTGATTATCTGCATCTGGTGTATTTTCAGAATGTCCAGTCCGCATTCTGATATTATAGGTGCCTGTCTGAGGCTTTCCTTTGGGTCTTCACCGGGCAATCCTATTATTATATGCCCTCCGGTGATAATGCCTCTTTCTTTTGTTTGTTTTATTGCCTTTTTGCACGTTTCAAACGTATGCCCTCTGTTTATGCGTCGCAATGTGTCATCATTCGCGCTTTCTATTCCGTATTCAACGATGACGAAGTGGTTTTTGTTCAGACCCGCCAGATAGTCAAGTTTCTCTTCATCCACACAGTCGGGACGCGTTCCGATAACAAGTCCGACAACATCTTCTACGGAAAGTGCCTCCTCATATCTTTGTCTCAGTTCCTCAACGGTTCCGTATGTGTTTGTGAAAGATTGGAAATATGCCAGATATTTCATGTCAGGATATTTGCGTGAGAAAAAAGCCTTTCCCTCTTCAATCTGTTCTCTTATTGGCTTGTTCCTGTTGCAATATGATGGACTGAAAGTGCGGTTGTCACAGTAGGTGCATCCGTGGACAGACAGTCGTCCGTCTCTGTTGGGACATGTGAATCCTGCGTCAACTGATATTTTCTGAACACGGAACGGAAACATCTTTCTTATCCAATTCCCGAAGTCGTTGTATGGAAGTGTTTTCATTAAATATCTTTTAATACAATGTATAATGCAAAAGTAAGAAAAAAAAACTATCTTTGCATTAGTTTATCTTTTGAAAATACTATAATGAAAAAATTATTGACAATCTGTGTTACATTGTTTATGGCTGTTACGAATATGGCGGCATTGGAGAAAATAACCATTGGTGATATAACTGGCGGTAAGTTTGCAGCCAAGACAATCAGCGGCATTGATCCTATTGACGGTACGGATATGTATGTAAGGATAAGTGACGATAAAAAGCAGATACTGAAGTGTTCTTTTCGCACAGGGAAGACCGAGGAAATCCTTTTTGACGTAAACAACACCATGGGAGAGAAAATAAAAGAATTCGACGGCTATATTATGTCTCCTGACGGAAAGCGTATGCTTATTCAGACTCAGACAGAACGTATATACCGCCGTTCTTTTAAGGCGGTATACTACATATACACAATCAGCAGTCATAAGTTGGAAAAACTTTCTGACGGCGGACCGCAACAGATTCCGACATGGTCTCCAGACGGTATGCAGGTCGCTTTTGTACGCGACAATAATATACATCTTGTCAAACTTCTGTATGATAATGCTGAGAGCGAAGTTACAAAGGATGGAAAGAAAAATGAAATCATAAACGGAATCCCTGATTGGGTTAATGAGGAGGAATTCGGATTGTCACGCTCATTGGTTTTCAATGCAGACGGTTCTATGATATGTTGGATAAAGTATGATGAGACAAAAGTCAGAAATTATTCTCTTCAGTATTTTAAGGGCAGCAATCCTACATTTGGTGAATATGAGGATTATCCCGGTGATTACACTTACAAATATCCGAAGGCCGGACATGATAATTCCATCGTAAGCGTATGGAGCTATGAGATAAAGACCCACAAAACCCGCAAGCTGCAGGTTCCGGTTTCTGAAGACAGTTACATACCGCGTATAAAGATGACTTCAGACGCTCAGAAAATCATAGTATATACTCTCAACCGCCATCAGGATGAGTTGTGCCTTTATTCGGTGAATCCGAGAAGTACGGTATCTCAGCTGGTCATAAAGGAGAATGTTCCGAAATATGTGAAGGAAGAGGCTATCGAGGGAACGATAATCGGTAAGAGCACGATTCTGCTTCCGAGTGATCGCGATGGTTATATGCACATATATATATATGGTATGAACGGACAGCTCGTTCGTAAGGTTGGTGATGGGAATCATGACATTACTGCCATTTATGGATACGATGAGTCTACCGGAGACGTGTATTATCAGTCTGCTGCATTAAATGCGCATGACCGTCAGGTATATGTGGCGCATAAAAATGGAAAAACAGAACGGCTTACGGAACAGGAAGGATGGAATAGTGCTATTTTCTCGGCAGATTTTAAATATTTCATAAATACGTGGAGTGACTATAACACTCCGTATGTATATACTGTGAGAAATAATTCCGGCAAGATACTATCTACTATTCTTGATAACCATGAGTTGAAACAGACCATACAGCAATACGGATTCACGAAAAAGGAGACGTTCTCTTTTACAACCTCGGAAGGAGTGAGACTCGACGGATGGATGGTTAAGCCGGCTGATTTCGATGCCTCGCGTAAATATCCGGTCGTTATGTTCCAGTACAGTGGTCCAGGTAGTCAGCAGGTTGTCAATTCATGGAATGCCGGATCTATGGGGCAGGGTGGTGCGTTCGATTATTATCTTGCCTCAGAGGGATTTGTTGTTGTCTGTGTAGATGGACGAGGTACCGGAGGCCGTGGTTCTGAGTTTGAGAAAAGTGTTTATTTGCGCCTTGGTGATTTAGAGTCCAAAGATCAGGTTGAAACAGCCTTATATCTGTCCACACTGCCTTATGTTGACAAAGATAATATAGGTATATGGGGATGGAGTTATGGAGGATTCAATACTCTGATGAGTATGAGTGAAGGTCGTCATGTGTTCAAGGCAGGAGTGGCTGTAGCGGCTCCTACAAACTGGAAGTATTACGACACAGTGTATACCGAGCGTTATATGCGTACACCAAAAGAGAACGCGGCAGGCTATGCGATAAACCCTATAGAACGTGCCGACAAGCTTAATGGAGCGCTGCTTCTGTGTCATGGTTTATCTGATGACAATGTTCATCCACAGAATGTATTTGAATACAGTGAGGCTCTTGTGCAGGCAGATAAGGACTTCAAGGAAAATTTCTATGTAAACCGTAATCATAGCATTTACGGTGGAAACACCCGCAATCACCTTATGCGCCAGATATCGCAGTTCTTCATAGATAATCTCAAAAAGTGACGGGTTATATTATAATTAATGTGATCAACTATATCAGCAACCGCATATTTTATACAAATATTTGAAAACATAAAATATGCGGTTGCAATATAAGCATAATTATAAGCAATAATAAGGTTCATCCGACATTTCGCGTGATAGTTGTTAATTAACGAAGAAAACCGCTGAACAAATTGTATATTTGAATCACCACAAACAAATGTACAGTAATGAACAGCAGTTTTCTATATCATGCTTGGGGGTTATATAACCACAAATGCACTCGTGAGGAATACAAAGGTAATACAATTATCTTACATATTGAAGCAAAAGAGCGGAAGAAAGACTGTCCTAAGTGCGGGCATCGCCAATTGGTCAAGAACGGTTTTCGAGTTCGTGACTTTATAGGACTCCCGATAGGCGGCAAAAAGGTGATAATCCGCATGAAAGTCCAACGCTATAAGTGCAAGAATCAGGATTGTGATTATGACCGTCAGGAGAGCATACCCTTTGCCACGGGTAGTTGCGGTTACACCCATCGTTTCGCAAAATATGTAGTCGACCTGTTAAGGAGCATGACCTTGCAAGACGCAGCCAATCTCCTGGGCGTATCCTGGGATACCGTCAAGGATATCCATACGCGTCATCTTGAATACCATTACGCGCCTCCCTCCCTTGAAGGAGTAGACAGCATCGGCATAGATGAATTTGCGGTCAGGAAAGGACATGTGTACAAGACAATCGTGGTTGACCTGAAGAGTGGCCGTATTCTCTATGTCGGTAACGGCAAAGGAGCAGACGTCCTGGATGGCTTTTGGAAACGGATCAGAAGAAAAGGCGTTGACATCAAGTATATTGCAACAGATCTCTCCGCCGCCTTCATCTCCTCTGTATATGAAAATTGCCCGAATGCGGTGCACGTGTTTGACCATTTCCATGTGGTAAAGCTTATGAACGAGAAGCTGGATGAAATACGCAGGGTGCAATACCACATGGAAAAAGACATCAACAAACGCAAGGTGTTGAAAGGTACGCGATACCTGTTACTGAGTAATGGGGCGGATATCTTCGACAAGGAGTATAAGACACGGCTTGACAACGCGCTGGATATGAACAAGCCCCTGTCGCAGGCATACTACCTGAAAGAACAGCTCAGGGAAATCTGGATGCAGGTCAATAAGGACGATGCCGAAAGGGTTATGTCGGATTGGGTAAAGAAAGCCTGGGAGAGCAAAGTGCCGCAATTGGTGAAGATGGCAGCTACGGTAACGGCACACAGGACAGGCATACTCGCATGGTATGACTGCCATATATCGACCGGAAAGGTAGAAGGCATCAACAACAAGATAAAGGTCATGAAGAGAACGGCATATGGATTTAGGGATGAACGATACTTTGAATTGAGGCTATATGCACTGCATGATTGCCGCATCACGCGAAATGTCGGATGAACCAAAATACTAAGCCGGAAATAATTGTCCGTAAGTATTTATTCAGTAAAGGATTTCGCTATCGGTTGAATCATGCTCGGTTGCCGGGACATCCCGATATAGTACTGAGAAAATATAGGAATGTAATTTTTGTAAACGGCTGTTTTTGGCATGGGCATAGTGGATGTAAATATTTTGTTCTTCCCAAAACGAATACAGAATTTTGGGAAAATAAGATAAAAGCTAACAAAGAGCGGGATGTTAAGGAGCAACGTGAGTTGGCTGCTATGGGGTGGCATTGCATAACAGTATGGGAATGTCAGTTGAAATCTACAATACGAGAAAAAACATTAGAATCATTGGCATATACACTTAATCATATTTTTTTGAATGATAGAAGTGTAAAGGAATATAAGATACTTGAAGAAAGATTGATGGTGGCTGAATCCAAACCTGATTTTGAATAGTTCTAGTAATGTAAATAAGTGTTTCTGCTTGATGAAGAGATAAATAATTAGTAGCTGTGCTGGAAATTGTATTCAAAAAAGTTTAGGAGAAATGACCAGCTGAGAGTCTTTCATTTATTTTATAAAAATAACTGGGGGCTTATACACCCCCAGCCGGCCGATTTAGCCTTTGATTATCTGTTCGATATAGTGATAAATTGTTCTGATATCGTCCAAGACAAATACCATTTCCATTATATCTGGCTAGCCGAAATATAACTACCCACCCACATAAAGTAGATGCAAAATAGCACATATAAACTTAGCAGAGTCCTCAAAGCTCTGCCTTTTCGCTTTCTGAGCTAGTCGGGCAAATTTTTGCCCAATCTAGCATAAAAAATTCTTAATCAACATATTCTTTTCAATTAAAAAATTTATTATTTCTGCAACCTATGTCCCGCAGTAAGGACTTCATGAAAACCTCCTTCTACTATCCTCCCATCCACCCAGCTCTTGCTATCTATCCGAAGATTTCAGTCTATTTTGTATTTACTTAATTATTGATTAACATATACTTTGATCACAAAATTAAATTATTCATCGTAAGAATAATCAAGTAATGAAACTATTTTACATATAATTACGTTATTTTATCTCTCTTGTATAAGAAATAACTAACGGATCTTCTCTGGTTTATTTTTTATTTCCAAAATACCTTGTCAATAAAATCACCATCCCAATTCCCGCTACAGCAATTAAGCCGCAGTAGGCAATAGTCTTCCAAACCAGTCTAGAATGTAAAATCTCTGTATTTTCCATTATCATGATTATGAAAAAAGAGAAGAAGGTAAGTAAGAGGACAATCAGAATATAGAATGTCTTGTGAGAGATAAATATGAACTCCTCAGTCTTAGTGATTCTCTGCTCTGTTTCTGCACATCTAACATTTATTTCTTTTGCAAACCTTTCAAGAATTTCGTTAGAGAATTTTTCAGCTTGATTTATTGTGTTTTGGCTAACTGACAGCTTGTAATGTTCTAAAAACTTTAACATTTCTGTTATGCTATCATATAAAATCTCTACGTTCTTATTCAGATTGGCAATCCTTTGTGCGTTCTTTTCCAGCAACTGTTTTTCTTCCTCTAAAAAATCATTTTTAGGATTGTTTAAGGGAATCTGCGCTTCATTCATTTCAGCGGTAAAATCAAATTTCTTTTTCATAAGCTTATTGTTTTAATCCAGTTTTCGGTTTTTTTCCTAAGGTACGAATGGCAGCACGGGCACATCTTTTTGCCCATAAGAGATCATCCTCGTCCTTATCTCTCCATGGTAATTCGCTTTGTGAACCACCGCCACCTCCGGTTGGTGCATTGGTGACTTCCAGCAATCCGACAAATATTGCTACTGCCATATCGGTTAACTCCTGTGAATTGGAGACGAAACGATAATCAAATTCATCGTTAAAATGGTTGAGTACCTTTTCTGGAATGTAGAACCGATGTTCCTGACCTTCGTGACTCAATGTATAGGGAACCGTATTCGGATTGTAGATCTTATATTTGGTATAATCAGCGGATGCTGATGGCTTCTGAATCTGTTTCGAATCAGTGTCTTTAGGTTTGCTGTTCGCTGCAATGCCTGACCTATAATGAAGTTTCTCCCATGTGGCAGGAAGTTTTGAAACCATCAGGTTTCTACCAATGCCCAGATTGGAAGCTTTGTATTTCGTCTTTCCTTTCATAATAGCATATCCGTGAAGAATACCATCATCGTCCTTTCGCTCATGTATGGTATATCCCTTCTTTGTCAATGCTGCTTTGTATTCATCCCATGACCATGATGACATGGATTTAAGGACATTCATACAATCCCGTGTAACCAATGGCATGTTGACATTTCTTACCTGTTTTGCTGTCGTCCATCCACGTTTCTTTGCCACTTTTTCCGCTGCCCATTGGGCACGAAGGTGTATATTGTGGTCGTTGTTGATCTGTCCGTCTTCATCCATCCGGCAGACAGCAGCATGAAGATGAGGAACTCCGCTATTGGATTCCATATGGAGCCAGACTGTGTATTTGCTATTGGCCAGATTGGTCGGACAGTTTCGTACTTTCCCGTCCTTGTCTTTGAACACTTGTTTGTCAAACTCTGTAGCGAAATCCTGCCAAAGTTTTTGCCAGTCTTCAATGGTGAAGTCCTTGGTATGTTCGGGTGACGGACTAAGTTCAATTCTGATGACTGAGTTCTTCACCGGACGGAAACGGGAAAGAGTAAGCTGCATTGAATTCCAGACACCCATTGCATCTGGTTCCAATGGCATCATATTGTCCAATACCCGATAGATTTTTTCCGGATGTTTTTTATTATGTGATTCGCCAGTAATATAACGGATGTCATTTATGCCGTGCGATATTGCTTTAGCCTTTGCGATCATGATTCTTCAGTTTTATTATTGGTTGGAATACTGTTCGGCTCTTTTACGGAATTTAGGAACTGGCAGACATTTTCTGCCACATTGCCAAGCTCCTTCAGCCAGTTCACCATAAATGGAATCTGGTTGAACATCATATGTCGTTGGCTTGCACTCATACCATGAAGGGCTGACGTGTATTTCACCAGGTCAGCACGGCAGTTATCCAGATTCTGCAGAAGTGCAGCTTCCTCTTTGGTGAGTCTTGCCTTTGGCTTGTAATTATATGCCCGCGCAAGCAGATAATCGCTTACGGTCATTCCGCATTGTTCGGCCAGTGACTTGATATGTTCTTTCTGCCGGGGGCTGACTTTGGCCCCGATAAAAACGGTTCTCCTGTTGTCCGGAGTCTCGTTCTGTTCTGTTTGTTTTATTATTTCTTTTTCCATGAGAATCTAATATTATAACGGGTTAAGGTGCGAGCCTGCGAGTGCCGCACCGGCGAAGTGGCTGAGCCGGCGAGAGCGCCAATGTACAACCATAACGAAGTGGAGGTTATACCTTGGCATATCTCGCAACAGATACCTGTTGAAACTGCACGGCAAGCCGTGTCGTATATACAAATGAAATTGGCATTTCTACTACTACCATAAACGATATAAGTATTCTGGTTATCCAATAAAAGGGGAGAAGATGAATATTCCCTGTAACGTCTTTATGCCTTTGCTTTATTCTAATATGTACACCCTGCCAATAAAGTAAAGCCGGATTCAATAATGGCTTTCTGGGTTTATTTTATATTCCTTACCCTCTTTTATGACCATCCTTTTGTTACTGAGGAAGGTGGCAACTTTAACTGCTTTGTTATGTCCCAGCTTAATGTCCTGCAGGGCATATCCTTCTTTCAGCCGTTCCAGATAATCGTCATAACTGGTAATACAGACGTTTGTGAAAGCTGCGTCCAGATCTGCCCGATGCACGCTCTCGGAAATTTCCTTGTACGGATCAAACGGTTCTTTTGCAGGTCTTCCGATTTTCTTTTCCTGGGGCTGATAGGAATCCAGCAGTTCAGGTAAGACTTCATCGTTTATACGGAAAGCAAATGGCTCAAATTCCCTGTCACGGATATGAATGGCTTCTACTACACTTACTGTCCTGTCCATTTTGTCCACTTCTACCTGCATGACTGTTTCAGCTTTGTTGTTCAGTTCCGTGCCGATGTGACCACGGACATTCTCGTCATTCTTGTTCTGATGGAGAATGGTATGAATGTGAATCTGGCGGTCATCCGTCCATTGCATGAATCTGGAAATAATATCGGTCGCTTCACTGGGGGAATTGATATCATAAAGAAAGTCTCGGATGCCATCTATAATCACCAGTCCGAGATCGGGGATTGTGCCGATAGCCTGTTCGACTATAGCCAGACGTATCGGAGGGGCGTACTTGCGCAAAGCCAGCATAATCAGATTATCTGGATTCTTGTCCTCCTGGAGTCCGGCAAGGCGCAGGATTCTTTTCAATACTTTCTGGCAATGATGGCGTCCCTGTTCTGTATCAATGTACAGAACAGTTCGTTTATCCTCTGGAAATGATGAACGGTATTTCAGCGCAGTACCGTTTTTCAATGCCGATGCTGCAATGGCTGTAACGTTAAAAGTTTTCTTACTTTTGGCTTTGCCTATAGAGGCACTGAAGTTCCCCTGTGTACCGATTGCGGCATTATCTACCATCAATACAACCGGTGACTGTTCATAAGCTCCGTTTGCACTTACAGCAGACTCCTCCATATAAGCGGTCAATTCCTCGTCAGTAGGAATTCTAATGTCTGTCTTGTCCATAGGCTTTACACGTTTTTAGGGTTAGCCTTACGACGGGTGGCAGCAAGCATCTGTGCCTGTTCTTCTTCAAAAGTCAGTGGAACCTGTACCTTTCTTCCAGTCTCAAGCCATTTATCCAGTTCATCACGATAGACAAAAAGATGTTTGCCTTGTTTGATTACAGGAATGCCACCATGCTTGACCTTATAATAAAACGAGGATTTTGATATGCCAAGGTAGGTACATACTTCATCCACTGTCATAGGAACATGATGGTTCTCTTTGACTTTGTTTTGGACTGCCAGACTGTTTTTCAATACAGTTTCCAAACTTTCAATTCTCTTACATAATTCACCTACAACTGTAGGTAAATCGTTAAAGGTTAAATTTTTAAAATGCATAATGTCTTTATTTGTTGTGTTTGAATATGCCACAAACTAAATCAATGACATTATGCAGAGAAATAGGAGAAGAGAATCATTTTCCGGTCTGTATTAATTCATTTTTTCTCACACTGCGCTTTGTTTATAAGAGTATAATCAAATTTAAAATCATCATATTTTGGACTGTCAATAGGAATCTGACTGTGTATGGTATCTTTGAGATTCTTGACAAGGTATCCCAAGGTTGCATTTTTTAATTCATTAGGAAATATGGTTTTTATGAAATTGGCTCTTTCTGATAATGATATGCCTAACCGTTCGCCTATATTCCAGACAAAATGTCGTAATGAAGGTGATGTAAGAGGAGTTTCCATTTTTGAACGAATGGGTTTATACAAATCTGATTGCCCACTTGTCAAATGGTCTATGTTTTCATGGAGTATAAGCAGATTCTCTTAGGTAAGAAATTTTGCGGTAGAATAGGTGGTATATTCATGAATAGCATTTATAATCATTATTTTTCTCTCTAATTCTTCCTTCTGAATTTCTTCCATACGGCTTTCGAATCCTTGTAGATATGAAAAAGCTTCGGGTTTAACTTCTGAGGTAGGTTGTTGCTCCTAAACTTTGATTTCTTTCGAATCATCATGCTTCTCTGATATTGTAATGGATGTAACGATTTCAGAGCTGGCAGCTTTGTTCTCTGTCGTATCAGTATTCTTTGTCTTTTCCGGTAACTCAATCATTGAAATAACTTCTGTTGCATTGCTAACTTCAATCATTTCTATATCTGAAATTTCTACAGTTGGTTCACTGCATTCTTCAATTATCATATCTGGTTTGGGAATAACCTTGTCAGGTATAGAATTTCTTTGATTATCAGAAAAGATCTGCGGACATTCATCCGTAAGGAATATATAGAATACACGTTGTAATCCTCCGCACGTTATGATTATTACAACAGTTCCTAATATTATAGGTGTTGTATATCTGGTCAGATCTATCTGGTGATTAATGTACAGATATGTTGCAATTATTGAAAAAAGGATACAACTTACTGCAAGTATGAAACTTGTCTTTCGTGCCGATAATTTAATATTGTTTGTCATGTTCTGTAATTATATGTATTAGTTTTTATGGCAAATATATTTTCTATTTCCAAATAGTTGTAATTAGTGACAGATAATCGTTGAGATTTTAAGAAAAATAAGCCTAAAGTACGAAAATCATACTCTAAATCATACTATAATCATACTTTAGGCATATTATTTATATAGGATACAGGCTGCTATTCTTTCCTTTTTAGGGTAATCTTATTGCTCGCTTCACGCTTGTTGCTGTCCACTACTTTCATGTACCTTTGGATTGTGGTTATGCTCTTGTGAGCCATCATACTTTGTATGGTACGGATGTCGGTTCCAGCCGCCCCTTGCAGGGTTGCGAATGTTCTACGATACGAATGGAATGTTATATTCTTGGTGATTCCGGCAGAACGAATCCATTCCTTCATGGGGACCTGGGTCCAGCACCTTTTCAGACCTTTGAATACCAAACCCTTCTTCTCAGGTGAGTATTCTATCAGCTTCAGGGCTTCATCACTAATGGGGATGATGTCTTCCGTCTTTGTTTTCTGTGTGATGGTGTGTACACATTTTCCTCCTGCTGCAAAATCAACAATTTCCTCCCAGCAAAGAGTAAGTATGTCACTGAGTCTCAAACTGGTCAGGCACGAAAAGAGGGAAGCGGTTTTTAGAACTGGTATCTTGCATGGTGTTTCAGCCAGACAGTACAATTCCTCTACACTCAGATAGTCCTTTACCACATCTTCCGGTTCAATCTTTTCCAGAAAATCATTTATGTTTGGCTTGATCAGCCGATTGCGGTAGAGAATCTTCAGGAATCCTCTGAATGTGGACCAGTAGCCGGACGCAGAGTTTCGTGTAATATATCCATCTCGTTTTAGCTGTCTGGCATTGAGTAGATATTCACGAAACTTGTTGCACAGTTCCACATCAATTTCTTCGAAAGTACATTTGCCATGGACGAAGTTATAGAAGTGCTGATAAACGAATTCCCATTTCTGGTCGTGCTTGGGAAGTTGCTTACGGTAGTATTCAAAAAAGTCTGCCTTATATTTCCTCTTGTCGAAGAAATCATATCGTTCGTTTACGATAGCTTCAAAGCGCCGGCATCGGATGGCTTCTGCTTTCTCTGACATAGTTGCATTGAAGTCACGCTCCCGCTGATTCTTCGGATTTGCATAGATATAAATGTTCAAACCTTCGTGACGGATAGTCTTCATCGTTTCCTGGTCACGGTAGCACGGATAATAGTCCAGATAGAAGGAAAGCATACCATTTTTTAATGGGCTGGTTCTCAAAGTTACAGTTTTACATTCTGACATAGTTACAAATGTTATTAGTTGACTTAAATTTTGCGGTGAAGATGCACAATGACTTTATGCAGACCGCATTCAGCATAAAATCATTTTCCAGTCTGTATATCTGTCTGGACAGATTCATTATCTGGCGCCCATAATGTGGTCAAATTCCACTTTCAGGAATCTCACAAAGCGCCCTTTTTTCTCACGTTTTATTTCGTGGAATTGCAGAATGCCGTAAACTGAATCCCGTGTGAGACTATACTTCTTCATGGCTTCCTGCACGGTATAATATTCTGAAGAATCATCTTCGGTTGTCTTCTTGGACAGATCGAAGTGAAGTTTTGAGTAGAATATCTGGCCGTGCTCTTTCTTTGAAGGGATGTTGTTGCGGTAAACATGTGAACGGATGTCTACACGTGTCATCCCATAGTTTTTCTCGATTTCTTCCGGAGTATACCATTCTGTTAAGGCGTCATCCGTCTTATATTTGGCAAATGCCGCATCTATGTGCTTTTTACTGTAATAATTGAACTGGCGGATTCTGACTTTGGGAACATTGTTTTGCCGGGTATAGGTCCACACCCATTTGGCGTTGACTTTGTACTTTTCCGCAATCTGTTCAGCGGTATAATACTCGGTAACGTCAAATTCATCTTTTGGTCTGAGAGCCTCATAAGGTTTTGTTTTCAGCATAAGTTCGATGTCGGTTCTTCTGATGAGCGACATTCTTGAACTTAACCTTGATGCACTAAGTTTGTCCTCTTTTACCAGTTTATAGACATACTGGCGAGAAACTCCCATTAGTCTGGCTGCTTGAGAAAAGGTAAAGTATTCCTGGCTCTCCAGTTTGTTCTTTACCTCCAGCATTTCTTGAAATTCGCGCACTTCCATTCTACGTTCCTTCATCTGGTGTTTATAACCTCTTTTGGAACATTGTGGACTACAATAATTGGTAGTGGTCTTTTTTGCCATGAAAGGCTTGCCGCACCACTGGCAGATTCTTTTTACTTCCATTTTTGTTATTCTCCATATTTTAGTGAAACATGAGCTTTTTACAGCTCGGATAATTTCCCTTTTTGTCTACTCACGTAAACCATTGTCAACACACGTCAACAAATGCGTCAGTGTGACATCGGGCAAAAGCCCTTAATTGTTCCGCGGTAGAAATACGGTAGAAAAATATGGTGAACAACAGTATCCAACTGTTTATAGCTGGATTTTTGGCAAATAAAAAAGCCGCTGAAAATCAGCGACTTCATTATAGTTGGTTCTAATTTGTTGTAGTTGATTACAATATCCTACTTGCCGATGCAGTATGTGTACATTGTTGATTATCAATAGTATAGCGCTCTAAAAGGTACAACCAATAGGCTGGCAAGTATCTGAGAATGTGTAAGTTAGTGATTTTTAGCACCATTCTCGGCTTGTACCTCCATTTTGGAAAGTAAAAGTAAGTGTAATTTCTTGAATATCAAAATGTGCGGTACAAAAACTTGTGAAAAATGCCGTTTTTTGATGAGAAAAGGTACAAAAATGGCTCTGAAACCGAGCGGGACATTATGATTATTTTGCGAAGTATTCAGTCTTCAACCAATAGGTATAAATTGGGTCCTTGGAAAGAGATTTCATCAGCCATAAGAGCTTTGAGATAGTTCAATTGCTGTGTGGTCAGTGTTTCGGTGATTGTTACAAACAACAGCCTTATATGGCAGCGGTCGCTATTCTTAAGACTGTCCAAGTAGTAATAATTTGAACAGAAAAAGAAGTTTTATTTCTTTTATTGTTCAAATTATTGCTATATTTGCAGTATGGATAGACAATTAAGTGAAATAGGGACTATTCCAATAACGACTTCAATCATTGAATCGTTGTATCCGGAACTGAAGTCTGCTGACAAGAAAGTGACCTGGCTCGAAAAGCAAGGGATCATCATCAGATTGAAGCGTGGACTTTATGTGATCAACCCCGTACATTCAGGAAAGACTCTGTCGAGTGAACTGATTGCCAATCATCTCTATACACCTTCGTATATTTCAATGTCTACTGCACTACGATATTATGGACTTATCCCAGAGGCTGTATATGTTCATCAATCAATGACAGTAAAACATCCCCGAAGCTTTCAAACTCCAGTCGGCAATTATGACTACAAATATATTTCAAGAAAGGCATTTCCGATAGGAGTAAGGAGTATGAATAAGGGTGATTATGCATTTCTTATTGCATCACCGGAAAAGGCTTTGTGTGATTTGATAGCCAATTCCTCAAAAGTCATTCTTCGTTATATGAAGGATGTAGAGACATATCTTGAGCAGGATATTCGTATGGATATGGATGAGTTTTACAATATGGACACAACCATATTTGAAGATTATATAAAGGTTGGCAAAAAGGCTGATTCAATTTCGACACTTCTAAAATTCTTAAGACGATGAAAAATGAAATATTCGACAATATGCTCTCCCGTTATGATCTAACAACCGAGCAACATAAGAGAAACGCCATATTTGAAGTGAACCAGCAGATGATACTCGCCGGACTTTATGCCGGAGGATTTTTTGAGTCGGCTGCGTTCTATGGCGGAACTTGCCTGAGAATCTTTCATGGCTTGCAGCGTTTTAGTGAGGATATGGATTTCTCACTGCTTACACAAGATGATAAGTTCGATTTCACGAAATACTTCCCTGCTATCGTTGATTCTTTTGCAATGGTAGGACGTGAGGTTGAAATAAAGAAAAAAGACAAGAAGAATTTCGGAAAGGTCGAATCAGCATTTCTTAATGATAATACCGATGTGTATGACGTGACTTTCCAGACAGAGAAGTCAATAAAGATAAAGATTGAAGTAGATACTTGTCCGCCGTTGAACTTCAAGACAGAACAAAAGCTATTGCTTCAACCACATTCATTTATGACTCGTTGTTTTACACTTCCGGACTTGTTTGCAGGCAAGATGCACGCACTGGTCTATCGTGTGTGGAAAAATAGGGTTAAAGGTCGTGATTGGTATGACTTTGAATGGTATGTACGCCATAATGTTCCGCTGGATTTTACTCATTTGACTGAACGATGCAAGCAGTTTAACAATGAGAATATTACTCCAGAGTTATTCAAAGAGAAACTCATTGAGCGTCTTTCTACAGCTGATATAAAGCAAGTAAAGGCAGATGTCCTGCCTTTCATGCGCAATCCAAAAGAACTTGATATTTGGTCAAATGATTATTTCGTACAGTTGGCAGGGATGGTAAGAATAGAATAATACAACATAGTGTTTAGCTAACTTAGCAGTAGAATTTATAAGTAAGATTATAGCGATAATCAAAAATCTCCAAAAAATATATGGAATTCATAGATTATCGCTATTATATCATAAATACTTGCTTGCTATGACGCATTTAGAATTATTACGCTTAATATAAAGCTAATAAAAAATAATAATCCTATCATAAGATGTTTAATGCTTTTATTGTATAATTTAAACTTTGTATCACATATTGTGGCACAATTATGAATTTGAGACAGCTTGTCATTATGATAATCCTCTACTGATATCATTTTAACTCTATTAATATACTGTTCCTTGGATAGATTTGCAATTTTTCCGAAAAATATAATAGAATTATCTATACATTTAATATTGGCCTTTAATGATTTAATGGCAAAACAGCAGCAGCAACTCATAGAAATTGCTAGTCCTATCAGGGTAATAAACATTAGAGTCGCTATTAAACTGAATTGTCCTATACCATCATTCCAATATAAAATAATATTCTTTACTTGATTATCAATTGTAGTAAGTAAATACTCGCTTGTGAATGTTATTGAAACAAGAACTCCAACAAATGCTAAAACAATAGAAGCCTTTGTATCACAATTCCCAGTCCAACCAATAATCTGATTGTGTACTTCAGTGTAATATTCCTTATTTTCTTATGTATTCATAACTGAGGGTAATTATTCAATTATCCAATAATAGTTTGTTTTGTAATAACTTTCATATTCATTATTATATATAAGATTTTCACGACTCCACATATCTATTTTTTGTTTTACAAAATATCCATTATCTTTTTCGTGATATTTTACATAATCCAATAGGTTGTTATATATACATTCAGAGATTCCTATGTTGTAGGAAGTTTGACATTTGTCACTTATTTTAGTCGCTCTATTAACGGCATTCCCAATCCAAATCAAATCTTTTGTTTCATCAGTTCCACCAATTCCAACTTTTGTAGCAAGGATTTTCCCATGATCGATACCAATTCCAAAATCTATATCGGTATAATTCTTTAAATTATCATTTAATAATGTTTGAATTGCAAATTTCATTTGCATCGCTGCTTTGACAGCTGTTGATAACGAATCTTTTGTTGTGCCTTGATAGAATACAAGAAGACTATCGCCATTGAAACTACGTATTTCACCACCTGTTGCTTTAGCGATTTTTACAATTGCGTGATAATATAACATATGAATTTTAGCAACTACTCTTTTTTGATGTTTATTTAAAATTGCGGTAGAACCTCTCATATCAATATATAGCACAGTTGCTTCAAATTCCAATCCTTTACATCCAAATGTCAATTTAGTGTTGGATAATGTTGGAACAAAAGAAACACTTTCTACCTGAAAGATTTCTTTTTCAATTTCTTTTGCCTTTTTCTGTATATCTTCTTTTAATCCCATAAATCTATATTTTATTATTTAACAAAATACTCAGTCTTTAACCAATAGGCATAAATCGGGTCCTGGAACGAGATTTCACCAGCTTTATTATCCAATATATCATTCTTGATAAGGGCAGCCTTTGAGCGGGATATTGAGGTCGTTGAAGAGATTTGATAGCGATGCATCACTTCGGTTGAACTGATGGCCTTTTCTCCTGCTATAAGAGCTTTGAGGTAGTTCAATTGCTGTGTGGTCAATGTTTCGGTGATTGTTACAAACAGCAGACTTAACTGTTCCACCAATGCTGTATGCGCCTCAAGTACGATTTCAACGGTACATACATCTTTTGTTCTGAGCCATGAAAGCTGTGCCAGCTGCTGAGCGTAGTATGGATGGTTATCAACGAGCTTTGCAATCAAATAGCTTGCTTCATTGTCGATTTCCTTGCCGGTATCAGCGAAACGACTCTTGAAAAAATCCATAAGGCAAAGTGTTTCAATCTTGTTGAGAAACATCAGATTGCCGAACTTGTAGAATGGTTTGGATGTGTCTGTAAACATTTCCAACATCATGTGGCGCTTGCTGCCACAGAGACAAAAGGCCACACTTTGGTGCAGCTGCCAATGTGAATACAACTTTTCCTGGAAATAGTCTGGGTCAGTAAACTCCGAGATATTTTGGAACTCACTTACACAAATCACGATTTTCAGGCCCTTCTTTCTGGCAATCTTTTCAGCAAGATCGAGTACTTCATCGGGGTTACGCTTTACTTCATCCCAATCAAAGTCGATTGAAACCTCATTAGTGGGGTCTGTACCGATTGAAATCTTTGGAACAAGATGCGAAAAGAAACTCTTCGCACTCTCGATTGCTTCCTCCCATTTTGTGGAAGTGGCGGCAATAACCTTCTGGGCGAGCAAAGAATAGAAATGCTCCTCGCTACGCACATTGAACAGGTCGATATGACAGATTCGGAGGTTACTGTCCTGCGCCATCGCCAACCTTGCAGCCTTATTAACAAGCGAACTTTTACCCCAGCGACGGGGAGATATAATAATCGTGTTAATTAACGACGTAAAGTTCTGAACCAGATCGGCTGTTTCTTTCTCACGGTCGGTAAAATTCTTCTCGGTAGCAATCTTTCCAAATATAAACGGAGTTTCCATAACGCTCTGTTTTGATTTGATGTACAAATATAATACATAAAATGTAACTACAAAAAATGTTGCAACAAAAAGCGTATATACATTTATTGTAGTATTTTACTGATTTCTGTCTTCTTTGTATAAATATCAGGGAAAAAGTTGTACAATCATAATGAGTTTCGTCTTACAGTAAGAAACAATATATTATTTGTTATAGGTGGAATACGAACTTTACGAATAATATAATAGCATTTAATGTCTTAATGTCCAATGATGTAGTCAGCAGATTACGGTAAGGGTAAATTCGAAAATTAATTCCTGTAACACATCATAAAATAAAGTAAAACCGCTATATTTGTATATTATATGATATGTTGAACTATGACAAAAAGTACGATGGGTACCAAGTTGCCAAGAAAATTGGAGCAGAAGATGCAAATTGTGGGAGAACAAATCAGACTTGCACGATTGCGTAGAAACCTTAGTGTCGCTCAGATTGCCGAACGTGCAACCTGTTCGCCTCTTACTGTTTCACGTATCGAGAAAGGTGCACCAACAGTGGCAATAGGCATTTATCTTAGGGTGCTTTATGCGCTTCAGCTGGATGACGATATTCTTCTGCTTGCAAAAGAAGATGTAATGGGAAAGGCCTTGCAGGATTTGAGCCTTAAGAAACGAGAGAGAGCATCTAAAAAGGAATAAAAATTAAATGAATTGGTAATAATATGTTGTATATCTATCCGGAAACAGTAGAATCTGTCAGAAAATTTGTAAATAAAAAATGGCCAGATAAAAATAAAAAAGTGTATTGCCAAGAAAATGAAAGTGCTTGGCATCAGAATAGGTATATATTGATTACTGTATCACCCCGGATTAACTTTAAAGCAGTGCATTATGAATATATTAATGGCTACTTGGAGTTGCATCTGGAGGACGAATATTATGGTAATACATTCAATCAGAGATTGTATAAATATCTTCGTGATAACATAGACACAGAATCGGGCGATTATTTATGGCATAATTGGTATGGGATGAGACAAGGACGATTACGCTATGAATATAAGATTGGAGATCTTCTGGAATTAGCAGATTATCTTACAAAATTTATTAGTAAGATCGATCCATTGATTGAAGATTTCCTAAACACATATTATGACGGAAATAATGAAACTCAAAAGAATAGTTGTACAGTATCATCTGTTGATTTTAATGAAATTGAAGATGGAACTTCTGTTAACATTAATATCACAGAAGGAACTGAAAGCAAAGTTGTCCTTCAGACGATGTCATTAAGAGATGTTCTTTCATTAAAGCTGAAGATTCCAAATTATCAACGTATATATTGCTGGCCGCAGAAGAATGTAGAACAGCTGCTGGATGATATTTTTATTCAAAGAGGCCATAAATATCATTTAGGAACATTGATTCTTCAAAAGAAAGGAGATGAATATGATATCATAGATGGTCAGCAAAGAACTGTTACTCTGGCACTCATTTTACGTGCTATGGATTTTGATAATATACAGTTATTAAAGGAAAGTTTTGATTCTGTCGAAGCGCAAAGATATGTAGGATATAACAGATATATTATAGAAACGTATCTTAACAGACGTTATCCTGACAGTGACGAACGTAGGAATAAAGTAGGAAATATTCTTGATACGATTTCCTTTGACGTACTAGTACTTAATGACTCGTCACTTGAACTTGCCTACACATTCTTTTCAACACAGAATGCCCGAGGAAAGGCTCTGACTGATTATGAGTTGCTAAAATCACATCATCTCAGATTTATTCCTGAAAGCCATGAAGCTCAACAACGTCATTTGGCAAAGATGTGGGATAAACTTCTCGTGAAAAGTGAACGGGATAATGGAGACCGAAGCGTATCAATTATCTTAGGCATATATTTATATTGTCTCCGTAAGTGGACGAGAAAACAATATTGGTATATAAATGAACCCAATAGGGTTAAGAATGAATTTGAAGCAGCACCGACTATACCGGAGATTCCTCCTTTTGGCGAGAGATTCGACTTTATGGACCCTATTCAGGGAGGTGCACATTTCTTTTCCTTTGTAGATACGTTTATTCAGCATTATAATCATTTTATTGAGACAAAGCAATACCAGATACTTTGGAAAACTATTTCTTGTTCGGGATTACTTGAAATGGAAATTGACAGTAACAATAAAAAATTTTCGGAAGGAAAGCGACGGACTCATTGGTGGTATGGGGATGTAATAGCGGCATTTTTGTTTGCCTATTATATGAAATTTGGGAACCAATATCTTTCTGAAGCTATGACTTGCATAACAAGAATCGTATCACAATTAAGATATGAAAAAAGTAAAGCCAACAAGCAATCCATAATGGACAAAGCAGGGGAGATGGAGATTATCGTAATGATAAATCAAGCTACATCGCCAACGTTTTTCCTTGCAAATGCATGGGATATAATAAATCGTCTCCCATATTTTGATAAAACTCTGAAAGGAATAAGAGCCGATTATTTCAGTAGAGAAATGTCTCTATACGAGAAGAATGAAAAAAATTATCTTATTGACAGATTTAAAGAACTCCATAACAAATGACGAATATAAAACAAGCTTATACTCCAAGAAAAATTGTAGATTCAGGGTTAATATTCAGTATTCCCTTATATCAAAGATTGTTTGAGTGGGGAGAGGATCAAATAATCCAGCTACTTGATGACCTTTATTCTTCGTACAAACGAGACAAGGAATCTCCATATTATATTGGAATGCTTACAGTCAAGAGAACAGAAAACAGTATAGAACTTGTTGACGGGCAACAACGCTTTACAGCAATGATTCTTCTTGGAGTTCATTTCAAGTGGAATGATTTTCTATATGTCTCTACAGAAACTGATAATATCTTGCGCCTACAGTTTACCGCACGAGAAGAAGACAAGAAATATCTTGAAGCAAAGATCACGGGAATAAAGTCTTCGTTCTTAAATGAAAAAATGGAAAATGGGTTGAATTATATTTCAAAGCACCTGAAGAAAATATTGCAGAATGATTCAGATAAAGATTTTGCGAAGTATATTTTCGAAAAACTAACATTTTTTCTTTCTGAACTTCCAGGAAACTATTCCCCTATGGAATTGAATACTTATTTTGAAAGGATGAATACCTCGGGTAAATCATTGGAGAATTATGAAATACTCAAAGTCGATATCATCCGGCGTTTGCGCACTGATAAGGAAAAATACACTCTTCTTTGGAATGCTTGTAGCATAATGGAGAAGATGATTCTCAGAAAACATAACAATGAACAGCTCGACAGCTTGAGGAATCGTTATAAAAATGCTATGACTGAGATAATCCAAAACGGAAATATAGATAATGCATTTGAAAAATATCAAACTAAATTTGATATTGAAGAGGAGGATTCTGATGACAATCAGGACTTGGAAGCTACCTCAATAGCTATTGGCGACATAGCCATCAATACTGAGAATCCATATAAGATTATAAAACGACGTACTGATGAACATTCACTCCTGACATTTCCGGAATTTCTTTTGCAGGTATTATATATATGTCTTAATATGAACATTTCTGAGCAAGAAAAGGATGGAAAGGCAGTAGAAGGTATGCTTGTAACAGATTTCTTTGATGTGAGAAAACTATGTGACACTTTCAAGTGGGCCTTTGACAAACGTGGTCTTGATGCAGAAACTTTTATGCGGAAACTAGGATTATATCGCCTGATTACGGATTATTTCATTATTAGAATGAACGATGAAGATGAGGAGCCTTACCCATTTAAATTATATAAAGGAGACGACAAAGAGAAGATGAAGGTTAGGATGTATCTTGCTATGCTATATTCCGCTTCATCAGCTATGACATATTATATGTGGATGCCTCAATTGCTTACCTATTTGGAGTATTTTGTTTCAAGTAATGACAGTCTTGATATTGACGCCGCAGTATATCTTACAAAGCTGAAAGAGATAGATAATGATTGGCATCCTGTACGAAATGTTATCTATAATAATCTGACATACACAACCATTGACAGATATTGGTTTTGGAGAATAGATTACTATTTATGGGAGCAAAGAGAATTGTTTTTTAAGAAGGAGCTACTCAATGTAGTTGAGAAATATGTGTTCAGAAGGAACCGTTCGATTGAACATATTGCTCCACAGCATCCTAAGGATGAGTTTGGCGATAAGGACCGATTCTATTGGGATGATGAATCTCGACCAGAAGTTGCTATGAAACGAGATTGTCTGGGCAATATGGTTATGATATCTTCTGGGCAGAACAGCACATTGACTAATTCATGTTTTGAAGTTAAACATGCAGTTATGCAGAGATATGCATCCGGAAACGGAACTGTTGAAAGTCTGAAAATGTTATATGTTTATTCAAAATATAGCAGTTGGTCTTTAGATAATATTGATGAACATCAGCGTTTTTCAATGAATGTATTGAAATATTCGTATGAAAGAGACAGTAGAGGATGGAATGATTTTCACAATATAATGCATTGGAAATTGTGAGAGTATGAGCTAAAATTGTTGTATAAAAATTGCAAAATGACAAACAAAGAAATGTATGGTTAAAGATCTACAATATTTTATTAATGCAGAAAATGAATTTTGCAAGGAACATCCAAATTATGGAGAACTATTTTTTGATACTTCTATTGGAGAGATGAGCGAGCAAGGTATAAATGATCGACTTAATTATCTTTCTGATAGAATAATATCAAAGTACAATAAAATAATAAAAGAGCCATCGGAGAAGGAACTTGAATTCGGACTATCTGATGCACAGAGAATATTATTGAGATTATTTTTAGGTAAATATTCATATATTTTTAGGGATGATTACTATTATGAAGGAGTTACAGATTTCATACAAAATCTATTTGATACTTTAGATGATATGGTAAATAAAGCACCGATTAATGCTGATCCTATTTTATATCGCTTTTGTAATGATTATGACAAATGCGATATGAAAGTTGGAGATATTATCAATATCCCTCATAATTTGACATGTACAAACTATAATTGGCATCAAGAAAAGTATAATAATGTTTATATCATTTCACCTTTGAGAAATGGTAAAACTAGGGCTCGAAATCTTTTCGAGATGCGTAATCATGGCGATGAAATGCAAATAGATTTTTTGCGAAATACCAGGTTCCAGGTTGAGAAAATAGAACAAACCCCAAAAACAGAACATAAAAAAATATATTTAAAAGAATTGGGTAGTGAAAACTAAACAGAGTCAAGCCATTTTCTGAGTAGTGTAAACTAAACTGTGTTAAGTTATATTTCGAGCTGTTTTGGAACCTTCAATATTCCCAAACGGCTCCGCTAAGTTATCAATATCGTCAAAGAACTCCAAACGAAAGATGTTGTCAGGCCAAGATTCTGAACCTGTCCGGGAACAGGATGGCCAGTTGCTGGGCCGTCTGGCCCCAGTTCTGCACCGGTTGCGTCCACTTCTTCCGTATTCTCGTAAATGCAAGATAGACAAGTTTTTCCAGGGCGATACCAGATGTAAATACGCCCTTGTTCCTGGTTACCTTGCGGAGCTGGCGGTGATAGCCTTCTACGGTGTTTGTAGTGTATATTATCCTTCTGATATGCTGTGAGTACTGGAAGTAGGCGGTCAGACGGTCCCAGTTGTCAAGCCAGCTTTTGATGACAATCGGATAGTCCTCGCCCCACTTGATTTCAAGGTCGTCAAGTGCCT